>Ga0209353_10000236_pt1 | contig 34349 bp, 45 predicted proteins | sample LauGreSpBDMM15SD_2_FD_187561 | JGI IMG/M metagenome (GOLD analysis project Ga0209353, IMG submission 187561) | Freshwater lake microbial communities from Lake Michigan, USA - Sp13.BD.MM15.SD (SPAdes) (version 2) | ecosystem: Environmental > Aquatic > Freshwater > Lake | place: Lake Michigan... | reverse complement strand
ACTACTGCTATCGTGTGGGCTACACATGACACATTTAAGTTGACACATATTTCCCAATCGTAAATCAAAGTATGGAATATTAACAGGTAAACTACCATCAACAGTAGTACTATCGACAATGGGTTTAATATCCAGTCGTTCTTTCCACACAACTGTTTCCCATTGACGTTTACTTACAATACCGCTTGATTCTTCTTCAAAGCATTTAGTACAACTATTAGGAATTTCGTTGTTTAACATCTGCAGTCTAGTAGACTTCATGTAGTCACTATTCCATACTTCTGTTAATGTGCTGGTCTGTAGATTCATAGTAACACCATTATTAGTCACTAGTCCTACTTCTTTGCTATCGTTTTCACCAGCACCGCTGGCATTGGCTGTACAACACACTCTAACATCACCGTTGGGGCGTGTGGCTAAGTGTATCCAAGGCAGTGGACAAAATGTTTTACTAATCATTCAGCTAATTTTATAACGTTAATAAATTGATCTCTAGGTTTACTGATCTCAGTTTCTTTAAACTTACCGCAGAATCTAGCACAGGTCATTAGCTTATGTTCTTCCCAAGAATCGTACCACACTGATTGATATTCTTTACTTTCTACGATTTCTTTTATAGTTTTATTAACAGTGTTAAGATTAACTGCACCGCCAAGGTCTTCTACCAATTGATGATATTCCTCTAACATTTTATGTCTAACAGGAGCAGCATAATCATCTGGCTCTATATGATTGTACGGAATTGTTGCCAACCAACAGCATGGCATTAGATTTTTATATGAGTCAATAAACACTTCTTTTACGCTGTCTGCGTAACAATGTATTTCGGATTCTTTTGTTAATTTTTCTGCATTATCAATGACTGCTTTACTGATAAATTTCATCTCAGTGTCAGTGGATGGTTCTAGGTAATGTGTTGTTAACCCCTTAGTGTCAACAACTTTATACTTAGGAACATCTATAAATCTTGAACTATTCTTAATTGTAAATTCTTGAAAGCCCAAGGCATTTGCCATACGCTGTGCTTCTTCAACTTGATGCTCATTGTGTTTAAATTTAATAAAAGTCCAATTTGCTCTTCCACCTGCTGCAATAAATGCCTTGGCATTTTCAATTATCTTTTCAAAACTTGTACCTATTCTATATAGACTATGAGTATCTGTCAGCCCATCCAATGCAAACACAACAATGTGGTTATCAGGTAATGCTGTTGCAAGAGAAGACCACCAATCTGTGTTTCGTGCACCGCCGTTGGTATGAACAGAAACTTTGAGATGTGGTGCGTTTTGAGTTGTGTACCTGCACATCTCTATGAAATCATTGTTTAATATGGGATCTCCAAAATTACCACAATAATAATACTCACTAATTTGATCAAGAATTTCCTGATTCATTATTGTTTTAAATTCTTTAAGACTCCAATTTTGAATTTTAATTAAAGGATTTACTAAACCGCCGTGAACATTTCGAACACACATAGGGCAACTTGCCTGACAGTTATTTGATATTTCTAGATGTACAGATCTGAGTTCTGAAAATTTAAACACTATTATTTGCTCGAGTTGAATTTGCTATTATTTTAAATACTTATAGTGAAATTTTTAGACAATCATCGAAGCTGAGTATATGATTCCACAAACTCTTCCATCTGTTTAGGCATTGGTGTATTCTTTCCGCAGGCATCTACACATTTAATTAACCCACTTTCTTTCCAAGCATCATCGAAAGAATTTTTCCAAGCTTGAGAATTGAGAATTTCTTCTAGGCTCGATGTCAACGCATTAATGTCGCCTATCTTATCTACAATCACATTCAATTGATCTAACATTCTACTATGGATACCCGAAGTGTATTCTGGATCATACACTATTGGTAAGTAGCCCAACCAACAGCAGGGATAAACATTTTTATGAGCATCGATGTAAATTTCTTTGTGGTTATCTGCAAAGCATTGAATTCCAGTAGATTCAGTTACAATTTTGTCAATGGTATCTACCATTTGTTTAGTATAGAATTTTACCGGTGTAACTGTTGGTGGAGAGATCGAATAAAGAATATTTCCAGATGCATCCATTACCGGTTTATCTTTACTATCAAAAAATCTTGAACTATGTTTTACTTCAAAATTACAAAATCCCAATTCTTTAGAAAGAGCCCTAGCTGTTTCTAACTGATGCTCGTTATGTTTAAAAACTAAAAAACTCCACTGGGCCTTGCCACCTGCATTAATAAAGGCCTTGGCATTTTCTATGGCTTTTTCAAATCTTACGCCTACTCGATGAATATGATTAGTATCTTCTAACCCGTCAATTCCAAAAATAAGAATGTGCTTTTCGGGGAGGCATTCAACTAAGTCTTCCCACCAGCTAGCATTCCGCATTCCGCCGTTGGTATGAATTTTTATTTTTGTCGACGGATTGACTTTTTTAACATACTTGCACATTTCCGGAAGATCGTTGTTCATTGGCGCATCACCGGAGTTTCCTAGAAAATTTAAAACTGTGAGTTGAGACAACACTTCTGGATTTATAATTTTTTGAAATTCTTCTAAAGACCAATTTTCTATTTTAATCAACGGATTTGTTATTCCGCTGTTATAGTTACGCAAACACCAAGGGCAACTTGCCTGACAGTTATTTGATATTTCGAGGTGTATCTGTCGTAATTGAGAAAAATTAAACATGTGGTTGTTAAATATATGGCTTTAATTGATGAGGTATTTATAGTGAATTTTTTAGGCAATTTTAAAAACTGGTTAGACCCATTGTGGTTAAAACAAGTCCTAAATTCTAGAGGGGCAGGAAGGCCTAAAGAAGGTCAAACACCAAATTCAAAAAGAATGGAAGAAGAGTACGCCAGAGCTAGAGAGGCTGGATACAGTGAAGATGCTATATATTTTTGGATGTTTGACAAAGACAACGTTAACTTCGATATTCCGCAACCGCCTTTTATCGATGGAAAATTCCATTGGTGGATTACCAAAATGATGCCGGGCAACTTCATGCCCATGCATGTTGATCCACATACAACTTATCAAAAAAATAGTCAACGTTATTGGATTCCGTTGCAGGATTGGGAACCTGGCCATATTTTTATATATGAAAATAGTATGATGGCAGATTATAAAGCAGGCGATATTTGGATGTATACTGATTCAGCAGCATTGCATGGTGCTGCAAATATTGGGTTTACTCCTAGGGTAGTATTGCAGATAAGTACTTATGATGAATAAAAAATTAAAAATTGTTATAGTTGGTGGTGGCACAGCGGGATGGTTCTCAGCCGGATATCTTATTAAAAAAATTAAAGATTGCGAAATCACATTAATTGAATCTCCAGGAATTCCTAAGATAGGTGTAGGGGAAAGCATTACCCCGCATATTGCTAGCTTTTTTGCTGAAATGGGAATAAAGACTAAAGACTGGATGTATAATACTGGAGCAATATATAAATTTGCAAATAAGTTTGTTGGGTGGCGAGAAGGCCTCGATGCCGAAGAAGAACATTTTAGTTTTAGCTTTACTGCTGATAACAGCAGCCTATACAAAGAACCACCAGAAGTCACTGACCAAAAACTTTGGCCGGAATCGGATGTATCTAGGACCACTGACATTTTAATTAAGATGTATAATGATGGAGAGATCGATAAATTCGATCAGTATTTTAATTCACAATATCATTATATGAAGAAAAATGTAGCTCCGTTCAACGGAACTGAGTACATGCTAAATCCACTATGGAGTTGGAGTCAACACATAAACGCCGAAAAAGCTGGTGACTATATTAGAGACACAGTTGCAATACCTAGCGGTGTAAAGCACATACAACAAAAAGTAACTCGAGTAGTTTATAAAGACAATACGCAAGTTGATGAATTGATATTAGAAAATAATGAAAAAATTACAGGCGACTTGTTTATAGATGCCTCTGGATTTCATCGACTAATTGTTAAACAGTTGGGCTGGAAAGAAAAGATCTACGACTGTGCTCCTGTTCGTTCTGCCTGGGTATGTCAGTTAGACTACGAGGATCACGAAAAAGAAATGGTCAACTATACACAAAGCATCGCTAAACCGCATGGTTGGATGTTTAAAATTGGTCTATGGCATAGAATGGGCACTGGATATTGTTATGCTCCGGATTATATTAGCGACCAAGATGCATTAGATGAATATATGCAAATGATTGACAATAGAAGAATGGAGCCTAGAAATATAAAATGGACTCCTAGTAGACTAGAAAAAATGGGGCAGGGCAACGTAGTAGCAATCGGACTAAGTGCAGGCTTTGTTGAACCAATGGAGGCCAATGCTTTATACATCATAATGAATACTATTCGTAGACTGTGTGAAGTTATATGGGATAGAAAATCAAACAATGAATTTAATTTTGATACTTTTAACGAAAAAATTTCTTATTCTATAGATGATATAGCTGATTTTATCAAGGTTCATTATACATTAAGCTCGAGGACTGATACAAAATTTTGGCGAGACATGCGAGAAATAGGTATTAAAGAAAAGCACGAAGAGATGTTGTTACAAAAATATAACGATCCTAGAAATTCAATGGCGTCCACTACCAAGGGTTGGTCATTGTTTCCAGATTACATGTGGGCACAACTAGCAATAGCCTGGGGAATTGACACAAAGCACTGGGTAAAAAACTTAGATAATACAACATACGAACTCGGAAAACTGCATTTTAAAACTTTAGAAAAAAGACATTCGATTATTAGTGATACAAAAACAAATAATTATTCTTGGTTGAAACAACACATTTACGATTTAGATTCCGCGTCTTGGGAACATGAATTTACATCAGGGATTCATAAATGATTGTAGATCAAAGTCAATTTAAATTTACAGATTATGTTTTGTCATTTCAGCAAACACTGATTAGCGAGTGGCTGAATGATCAGGATGTTAGGAATTGGTCTTCAATGAATGCTATGTCAGACGATCTTGGAAAATCTAATGTTGAACAAGGGTATACTTGGAAAACATCACCTCATAAAAACATGGGCTATAGAATATATCCCGATGCTATAAAAAGATATCCAAAGGCTTGGGAAATGGTTTCTCATTTTGGTCACATCTCTTGGTGCGCTGGATACAGTTTCTTAGATGCTAACAGCAAGATAGATACCCATCAAGATCACGATAACACAGGAAAAAATGTAAGAATTCATATTCCGTTAGTATTGCCCGATGCCGACACAGCACATCTAGGATTACGTGTTAACGGAGTTGATACAACTTGGGAAAAAGACAAATTATTAATTTTTGACAATAGTCTTCCCCATAGTGCCTGGAATTTTACCGATAATATTCGAGTGATTTACCTCTTTGATTTGCCAAAGGATTATTGTCTATTATGATTAGTTATAATATAGCCATTACTGGTACAAATAATGCTCTGGGTAATATTATTAAAATGGCGTTACCGGCAAAAACCATAAAAGAATTTAACAACGTTTCTGATATATCGAATATTATAGAAGAAACCAAAGACATAGAAATATTTGTTAACTACGAATACAATAATAATTTACAATTAGAAATTACTAAAAAGTGGTTTGAAGTACATCAAAATAAAAAACATCTTATCATAAACATACTGTGGGCTCAATCACACGCAATGGCCGATAGTGAATGGTCTAAATATTTTCAAGCAAAAAAAGATCTAAATGAATTCAGTTGGGAAGTTAATTTAGCTGAAAAGGATTGTCTTTGTATTTTAATATCTCCCGGATTAGAAGATAACTTGATGGACAATGATGATAGAGCAAAAAGATTTAAAGAAAGTAACTTAGATATATCAAAAGAAATTGTTGATATTATTAACTGGACAATTAAAAAATTCTATGAAGTTTAAAAAAATAGCAATAACAGGTCATACCAAAGGCATTGGTAATGGATTACACACGTATTTTTCGGATCATTCCGTTGAAGTTGTCGGATTTAGCAGAACTAACAACTACGATATCTCTAATATAGACGTTATAGATAAAATTATAGACGAAACTATGGACTGTGAAATTTTTATCAATAATGCATATTATGAAAATCACCAATCAATCATTGCATCAAAATGGTTTGAAAAACATAAAAATCACAATCACTTGTTAGTTAATATCAGTAGTATTGCGCCGATTGCTAATCAATATATTGATAAAAAATTCGTTCATATTAAATACGGCAAGTTTAAATCTGCTCTAGATAAAGTAAGTTGGGATATAAATTTCTCTAATTGTGCAGCAAGGTGCATTAGCATCAATCCGGCACTAGTGGAAACTGATATGGCACACCCTGGATACATAGAAAAATTTAAGAAAAATGAAACTGTTATCAGTGTTAAAGAAATTAGCAATCTTACTGTTGATTTAATAAATTTGTACTTCAACAATCGATGGTATATTCCCCAGGTGTATCTAATTAATAACGATAATTTTACTTGAAATTAAACATGCTCAAAGTAAGAGAAAATCTTCTTTCAGCTGGATTTAAATTTTCAACACTGTGTATCTCATCAACTTTCAATTGATGCCATTTATTTTTAGGAAATACAATTGAATCCGTTTCTTGAATTCGTTCATACGGGATAAAAGTTCTTGGTGCAATTGTATAACTCTTAAATTCATCTTTTGGTTTATAGAATACCGTTCTAACTTCCTCGCCACCGGTATCTATTAGATAATTGTATGCCACATTCCTCATAAGATCGATGTGCGGAATAAAAAAATCACCCTCGACAAATTCCTGTAAACTAGCATGCCAACCAGTGACTGGAATGTTTTTTTCTAACCAAGTGTTTACAAATGCAGGCGACGGTATTATTCTAAACAAACATACGTTTGGAAACTGATTAGCAGCAACACTCGTAGGATATCCTAAAGAATTTTCAACATTGCCAGTAAGTGGATGTGTTTTTTCTATCTCTGCCCTGGCCTGAGGCATTACCATAAAGTGTTTAAAATTTTCTATTGGCACTAATAGTGGTCTACATTTTTCAAAATGTGCAGTCATGTCGTCGATCAATGACTGGGGAATCTGGGGGAAGGCTGGGTATGAGTAATACATGAGTAATATTTATGACTTTTTTGTACCCGCTAAATATATGACTACTTAATTAACTATACTTATATTATGCCACATGCATTAATTTTCGGAGGAGCAGTCCGTATTAACGGAGTCGGAAACACTCAATTAATACGATTGGGCGGTTCTCACAAAATCGCTACCTGGCTACGGTCACAGGACTGGGATGTTGAGGTAGTGGATTATTTTTTCGGATGGACTTTAGAAGAATTACAAGAATTTTGTAAATTAAAAATTAATGAAGGCACTATTTTTATTGGATACAGTGCTACATTTGCAGCAGATGACATTCGCTTAACTAATTTTATTTCTTGGTTTAGGTCTGCATATCCAGCAATAAAAATTATTGCAGGCGGTCAAGATGTTATTCTTACAAAAATCGATGCTGACTATTATTTAGATGGTTATAGTGAGTACGCCATTGATGCTGTGATTAATCATATAAGAAAAAAAGAAAAATTAAATTACACACTTTGGAATAATGGAAAATTAATTAAAGCTAATATAAGTTATCCTGCGTATCCAATGGCAACTTTACCGATACGATATGAAGATCGAGATTATATCAGTCCATATGAAACACTACCAGTCGAACTAAGTCGAGGTTGTAAATTTAAATGTGCTTTCTGCAATTATCCTATTTTAGGAGTAAAAGGTGACTATTCAAGAGATGCATTAGATTTTAAAGAAGAATTAACATTTCTTTATGAAAAATTTGGAGTTACTAAATTTAATATTGCCGACGAAACCATTAATGATCGAACAGAAAAATTAGAAAAATTTGCAAATGTAGTTCAACAATTAGATTATACTCCGTGGCTCAACGGATTTATTAGATTTGATTTGTTAGTATCTAGAAGACAAGATTGGGATTTAGTTGCAGGAATGAATTTATTTGGCCATCATTATGGGATAGAAACATTAAACTGGGAATCGGGCAAGGCGGTTGGCAAAGGGATGAATCCCGATAAGATCAAAGAAGGACTACTTGCCGTAAGAAAACACTTTAAAGAACAGGGTAACTATAGAGGACTTATTACGCTAATTGCCGGATTGCCTCATGAAACTAAAGATACCCTATCGCAGACACTGGATTGGATGGCCACGAATTGGGCGGGGGAAGGAATACGAGCATTTCCATTAGGTATACCAAAGATGGACGGAATTGTTACAACCTCTACAATTTCTAACACATATAAAGAATTAGGATACAGTGAAATGAGTTCGGAAGAATTAGAAGTTGCTGGAATTACGCAATCGAAGTTAGGGCAATTAAATTTTGCTATAAAGGATAATATATTGTTTTGGAAAAACGAACACATGAATTTTTTTGAAGCTGAACAAATAACAAACAAGTGGCATAAAACAAACTCCGACAAGTTTCTTATCGGTGGATGGAATGTTGGAGAATTAGCGCAGATAAAAAAAGAGCCACTTGAAGAACTTTTAAAATTTGGCGGCGACGATGTTATGTCTGATGAAGAGCGTAATCCAATAATTAGAAAATATATCGATTCTAAATTAGGATATTCGAAATGAAACATGCGTTAATTTTTAACATACACACAATCAATATTAGACGCCCCGGTGGCGCATATCGTATTGCTTCTTTTTTAAGAGAACACGGTTGGGATATCGAAGTAATAGAATGGACCATGCACTGGACCCAGGAAGAACTACAAGAATTATGCAGATCTAGGATTACAGATAACACGGTGTTTGTAGGATATAGTTGTTTCTTTAGTGAATGGAATACTCATGTCGAGGACCTAGCACAGTTTATAAGAAAAGACTATCCGGAAGTCAAACAAATAACCGGAAGTCAAAGCAAACCTAGAATGGAATCAACTGCTGTGGATTATTATCTCACTGGCTTTGGTGAGTATGCTATATTAGAATTGTTAAAATATATTACTGGCAACGGCCCTGCTCCTAGTTTTGATCCTAAATATTTTGGATCTAAAAAAGTAATTACAGCTAATCATTTTTATCCAGCATTTCCTATGAAGAGTTTAATGGTAAAGTATGAAGACCGAGATTTTTTAGAACCAACAGATTGGTTAACTATGGAATTTAGTCGAGGTTGTAAATTTAAATGTTTGTATTGCAATTTCCCGGTGCTAGGTGTTAAGGGCGATTACACCAGAGATGCAGATGATTATTATGTTCAAATGATGGATGCATATGATCGCTTTGGCATTACTAACTACTATGCCAGTGATGAAACATTCAATGACCGATCAGAAAAAATAACAAAGTTTGCAGATGTTACTAGAAAGATGCCATTCAAACCCTGGTTCAGTGGATTTATACGAGGCGATTTGTTAGTATCAAGAAAACAGGATTGGGAGCCATTAGCAGAACTAGGATTCCTAGGGCAGTTCTATGGTATAGAAAGTATGAATCATGAGACTGCAAAAGCCATCGGAAAGGGAATGCATCCAGATAAACTGTTGCCGGGTTTGTTAGAAGCAAGAAATTATTTTAAAACACACCATAGAAAATTATATAGAGGTGTGATTGCACTGATGGTTGGGCTACCTTATGAATCTAAAGACTCCGTTAATAAGTCTCTGGACTGGTTAGTTAATAATTGGCAAGGTGAAGCCTTCGAACTATGGCCTTTAGAAATTCCCATAGACTATAAAACCGATGTGCTGTCGACGCTGTCAGTTAATTGGGAAAAATACGGGTATCGAGAAATAAAGTTTGACAATTTGCCTAAATTAAAAAATAGATTTGCTGAAGTAAAACACGGAATTTCTAATCTACATTGGGAAAATGATTATATGAACTTTGACGAGGCTCGACATATTTCTGACAATTTTAGATCCAAGGCTAACAAAGAATATAAATTTACAATTAATTCATATGGATTAGATAATTTTATTCAATTAGGTATGACTATAGATGAAGCATTGGAGTATAGAGAAGAACCATCAACTCCCCATTATGCTAATTTACAAAAAATAATGGATGAACGAATTAATGATTACAAACATAAGAAGTTAAGTATATGAAATATGCAGTGCTTACTGATTTTCAAATGCTAACTCCGGAAATTAGTAACGGAATAATTGAGCTAGCATCCGACGTTGAACATTTAAAAAAGAATGTGTTCATATCCAACGGATACGCTATTAGACAATCCGCAAGCAAAGAAGAAAAATTATTGGGCGAGTATAGAACATATCAAGATGAGAGACTAAATGGCGGAGATGGATATTTTGCTGTGGCAAATCTTACAAAAGATCTAGAACAATTAATCATAAAACAGATTCCTAAATGCTTGCAACACCTCGGGATACCTAGAATTAGATTTCAAGTTTTAAAAGATTTTATATTATTTCCGCATATCGACCAAGGAAGAAAAACTTCGCTATTTACTATGGTAACTGATAATCGAGGAATTGACTGTGTATTTTGGGAAAAAACAAAAGAGCATGAGCTCTTTGAAAATCATCTACCGGATCCCAGTCTTATAAAACAAAAATTAAATTTTAGTGTTAATCAAGGAGAGACATGTTTGTTCGATCACGATTGCATTCATGGTACATTAACAAAATCTAGTCAACCTCGCATAACTCTCAACTTGAGTTATCAACTTACTATCCCCGAAATGCTTAAAGAGATTTACAAATGAACATTACTATCAAGAATATCAATCAATTTAAAGATCAGCATATAGAACAATTGTTAGATTCAATTAGAATGATTGGAGGAACGCTGTTGTCGCCAACGGTGAGCCTGTGTCATTGTTGCTATCGACACATACCGGGATGGAGATATCATCAAGATAATAAAGTATATCTAGCAAAAAATTGTTCGTTGCACGGAATTACGCATCATATGATAGAAAGTGATTACGAATTTTATTCAAATCTTTTCTATACTCAAGAAACTAAGAAGTATAATTTTAATTCATCACTGCTAATGGAAGGCAGTGATCGTTGTAATCTAGAATGTCCGCATTGTTATCATTTGCCCGATAATCAAATAACAGATATTCCTAAAGATCAGTTTTTAGCTAGGATCAAAGAACATCCAATTGGAGAAGATGAAATACAACGGATAGTTTTGTCTGGTGCGGAATCAACATTGCGACCAGATTTTTGCGAATTAGTAGCTGATATTAGATCAATGAATCTGTATCCTATAGTTATGACCAACGGTATACGATTTGGCGATGTGCAGTTTTCTAGAGAAGCAGCAGCGGCTGGCCTAATTGGAGCAAACATTGGATTAAACCATCCCGAATACAATAACTACGAAGTAGTTCGTAAAAAACAAATTAGAGCAATAGAAACAATGCATCAAGAAAATGTTGCTGTGGGATATATTTCTTATACTATGATCGATCTCAATGAATTAGATTATATTTTAAAAGAAATAACATCGAGTACATGGACTCCTAATACATTTAGAGTAAGAGCTGGCAGCGAAATTGGTCGTAATTCAACGGAAGGTAGAGTATATTTGAGTGATATATTTAAGACTGCTAGAAAATGGGCTGAGGATAATAATAAATCATTTAAAGTAATAGGTGAAGCAGACGACAACATCTATCATATTATGGTAGATATAGAAGGAAAAGAAATAAGATTAATTCAGTGGTGTGATATTACAGATATCGACATGGAAGAATTAAGAGCAGGGCCGTGGTGCGATTTTGTTCCGGACGGTATAACAAATTTCCTACATCAAATTATTCGTCGAGATATTTTAAAGAATCAAAATAAAATATTACCCGATGTTCCGCCTTCGCGATATATGTATAACAGAAATATAACTAAAGAGCCATTGGATTTTTCAAAATTATATGCCGACGTACACACAAGAAAATAAAAAATTAATTTACACACCGATTGATATTCCTATAATCTTACCAGACGTGGAAGACATGAAGGATTTTCATTTTACCCACGGCGTTATAAACAAAGACTACGAAGATATTATACAAAATAGACACGACTATACTGTAGCGTGTAGTCGATATTCAGTAGAAGATTGGAGAATTTTACCTACTGCAAAGTATATGGACAAGGGAGATTGGAAGAAAACTGGTAATGAATATGAGTTAAACTGGAATCCAGAGTTTGTAAAAAGATTTCCAACGCTAGTAGATGCTATTTTGGCAGCTCCATTTAAAGAAATCGCATTCGCAGGGTGGATGAGACAGATCAGTTCGTACCCTGCACACACTGATAGTCATGATCCAATGCAACCAATAGAGCCTAGACGATACAATATTCTATTAACAGAACCGGAACATAACACTTTTTGGTTAGAAGATGATGCTGGCCAAACACTTATTCCTGTTAGTCATAGAGACTATCCAATGTTTGCATTTAATAACGCTGATGTAAAACACGGAACTAACCCAATTACTAAATTTAAACTAATGATGGGCATTGTTGGAATCATTGATCCTGACAAACATCTAGAATTAATCAATAGAAGCGTTAATAAATTTCCTAATAGTACTATTTGGATTTAGGAATCTTACTATCAGCTGAACTCACGCAGCTAGGCGTAATGCACTGCTGTGGTGTCTTAAACAAGTCAAAGCTTTCTAGAGTACCTAGTGCAGTATCGTGGCAACTGTAGCTACGTTTTACTTCATTACCCCTAATAATAACGCTTTGATAGCCTGCATTACAGATCCAATCTTTGAATTTGTTAAATCCAAAGGCATTAAATCGTTCTGCTTGATCAAACAAGTATTCGATACCTGCTGCATCGTACAAGGCGATCTGATATAACTCTTCTCCGTTGGCACGTTGAGGAAATCCAGTCTGCATTTTGTTGATCATATCCTCGGTGTATCCGTCAACGATGCCGCTGGCAGTTGGATCGCTCATGGGTTTGAGTGTTACGTTGATTCCACGTTTGTGAAATCGCTCCATGCGAGCATATAGTTCGTCAAACTTTTCGGGCACCATTACTTGATTGATGGTAACGTGTACTAGTTCGTACATCAACTGTAAACACTTATCGCCAAACTCTTGTTCTTTAGCGAACTCATCATGGAAGCTGGCTGTTATACTTCTACGCTGTAACAACTCTGTGTTCTTACACCAAGTGTTCCACCACTTGCTTCCTGGACTTAGGTTAGTGGTCATGTGTATACTTTGGTATGAACTTTCTAAATCATCTTGTAGATGCTTGACAAGTTCATTCAATTGCTTGTATGCTGTGGGCTCACCTCCGCTGAACGACCAATGGAACTGGTTAAACCCATTGACTCGTGCTTGACGTTTAATCTCGTCTACAGTAGATTTATATACTTCAAGCGGTTGGTGATCCGGAGTACTACTATTTGCGTAAGGCCAACAGTAGCTACACTTGTAATTACAAAACCTACCCAAGATCCAGCTAGTGGAGAATAACGGGTTAGCGAGCATTGTTCGTTGACCGAACTTTACTATTTGCTCAAAAGGTATTGTTTGAAATTGTGTCATGTATAAATAGTTGTGTGATATTTAGTGGCCAGCGGTAAGGCAACAAATATTTTCAAATGATTCAAAATTGCCACATATGAAGGTGGTATTTTTGTTGACAACTAAATAAACATACACTATAATAATTGCATGTGTTAAATATTTTGCCAAAAGACTTAATAGTGGTTGACAAGATAGATAACAGGTGTTATAGTTAAGACATGCTGCAACAGTTGCAGCGTTTAAGGAAACGAAAACAAAATGAACGCAATTTGTAATTTTAGACAATTTAAAACGATAGCCAAACAGGCTGTGCCGATGCACGGGTCTTGGTTAGCGATTAATAGTCTATCATCAGATCGCACACCAGAGGGCTATAATAGCTCGGGGTTCTTAGAAGGGGCAGGTTACGCTTAAACAGCACCAAGTAACTTACAAACTTTAGGAACCCTAGGATTAAAAACCCTGGGGTTTTTTGTTTTTACAAAGGAAGAAATGGAAAAGAAAGATTACGAAAAGTTAAATGAACGTATTGTCGAACAAGCTTATGAAGCAGTTCTTACAAAAGAGCAACTTCAAAAACTTATTCAAGATAAGTTTGATCGTGCTACAGTATATCACCGATCGCTGGCTAAACAGCCAACGTTTAGTGTAAACTAATAGTGCAAAGTGTGAATAACAGGAAACGAGGTCCTGGCAGCGCACTTAAAACATGCTGTAAACGGGCGGCCTGTAGGATGGAACACTTCTTCTAGTGTGAAAAATTACAGCGTATTAAAGCATACTGAACAGACATATCCGCCGTAAGACGTGGAAGCATGGTGGTGATGACAGTATGCTTTAATACACACTTTCCCATAGCGCCTTGAAAGCGCCGGAACCGACATAGTCTGGAGAGTGTTTAATTTTTGGGCTGATAGTGATAATGGGAGCACACTGGTTTTGCATATCGGTAGTTGGGGTTCGATCCCCCATCGGTCCACCAAAATATATCCTGCTAGATTACTGGCTAGATCAATACCCTTTCAAGGTATAGGAACGGGATCGATACCCGTGCAGGATGCCAAAGTTTATATACCGCTAGTGTTAACGGCAGCACGACAGTCTCCAAAACTGCTAGTGGGGGTTCAAATCCCTCGCGGTATGCCATTTTTATCTCTCATTGGGCTAGCGGCTATGCCTCCTTGTTTGGAACGAGGAAATCGAAGGTTCGAGTCCTTCATGGGAGACCAAGTTTTGTAAGTGTCAGCAAGTGAAGTCACGCTAATAAGGTTTCTTCGAAGGACCGAGTTAGTAAAAGGTTAATGGGTTCAACTCCCACCCGCGGGGAACTGCGGAGGTCCGTAACGGGGACTATACTGGACGGATCCCAAGTGATATCCATCGCGTGTCGAGGTCAGGCTAGGCGGCCGGTAAGTCCTGAATAAATCTACGATAAATGTTGACGTAGGCTTACAAATTCATTTTATGTTGTTTACCAAAATATGTTGACAGCAGCAAAAACGATGTTATAGTATACGCATGTTAAGCAATTAACATATGTTCATTAAAAATTTAAGTATAAGAAGTTCTTATACACATACACACAACAGCGTAGGCCACGCTTATGTAGTGGATAACAGCCTTGTTTTGATGCATGGTTGGCAGGTTCGATTCCTGTAAGTGTGTAGTTGTATAAGAATTAAGGGGAGTTTAATCTCCAGGACAGTATGGTTCGCCCAGCTGGACAAAAGATAAGCTAGGTGACTAGCCCAAAGCAGACGAGTCCTACACTCCTGCGCCAGCAATGGTCTGTTTAAGCAAGCCTGCTCACTACCGCGAGGTAGCGTTCACTGATAAGACCGGTGGATGTAACAGCAAAGCTGATGTATGGGGAAGAACATTGTTCGACGTGCCGCAAGGAACACGGGGCAATGAAAAGTAACAGGTGGTGCTGACTTCCATACGAAACCAATCAGTTAGTTGGTATGAGAAAGGGTAGTGTATTGGTTCGAAGGGTCGCACCTAAGAGCTCGTATGCAATGTCAATGGTTAGTGGGCTGTAGTAATACAGTACACCGATCGTGAAACATCACTGAGTAGCTCGCGAGGCAAAAGGTATGTGGTGAGTTGTATTGGGTAGTTCAAAAGATTATTCAGCAACTGAGTCAGCTCATCGCGGTAGGTTGTTATAGGCTAATGGTAGGCCATTTCTCTGTTAAAGAAACGACTGTGGGTTCGATCCCCACTAACATTTAAAATGCAAAGACTGACTCGGTCGTGTGTGAAAAGCATCTAATACTTGGGGCGCAAGCTAACCAAGTCAGACGTAACTCGCAAGGTGAAATCTGTTTATGCAGGAAGTTTCGTAACTGTTTAGCGACAGTGAATGGCTCTAAAGGTCAACGGAGTAGAAAGCGTAGAATAGCACACGATGTCAAGACTAATGCCTGTCTTTAAACGGCGATGCTGCAAGTAGACGTGGATACCTAGCAATAGGGCTGCGTGGAAGTCGGAAGAAAGAGTGCTCGCAAGGTGCTCAATAATGTCCGAGGTACTTGTAGGTTAGGATGTATTCTCAGTCCGCCACTTATATAAAAGCACATTGACGTGTGACTGCGTCATTGGTAACAGTGAGAGGCCTACTAAAGCTGTAGGACATTAGTGTGTTTCTATATAAATGGAGTTGTAGGAAAATTGGTAACCCCAGTGGACTGTAAATCCGCCGCCCTTGTGCATTGTTGGTTCAAGTCCAACCGGCTCCACCATAGTTTTTTAACTTGCTCGGTTCGTCTATCGGTCAGGACACCCGCCTTTCACGCAGGTAAGAGGGGTTCGATTCCCCTACCGAGTACCAACGTAACGCACAGGTACCAGAGCGACTAATGGCGCGGATTGCAAATCCGTTGATTCGTGGGTTTGAGTCCCACCCTGTGCTCCAGGAATATTATGAGACAACAATTTTATCAGTCGTTAAAGATCGGTGAAGCTTGGGAAACTACCATGGAACAGTGGATGGCAAAATATTTTGCCAAGACTAAGTGGGTAGTTGAAGATGCACGACATGTTCATAGAGACGAGGACGGAGATCAATTCCCGGACTATGTTTTAGTGAACACTGAAACCGATAAGTTTTGTTTTATCGATGCAAAGAAACGCAATGCCTATGCCTGGAATGAACAAAGGTATTTCGGCTTTGATGAAAGATTTTTTAATAGCTATACCAACATAGCTAAGAAACACAACACAAAAGTATATGTAGGGTTTAATGATCCTGCGTTTGATCCCAATCACGTTTATATTCTAGACGTAAGTCAACCGCACGATTGGAAACCTTATTTTAGCAACGTGCATGGCTCTAGTCATGCTTATCGTTGGAAAGTCGAACACCTAGTTCGTCTTGAAATGTAATATGGAAGTTTGGTCGAGTGGTCTATGGCTCTAGTCTTGAAAACTAGCGAATCGAAAGGTTCCGTGAGTTCGAATCTCACAGCTTCCGCCATATTGCTTCGTTAGCTCAATTGGGAGAGCGCGACACTGTCACTGTCGAGGTAAGGGGATCGAAACCCCTACGAGGCGCCAAGAACGTTCTAGCTAATCACTAGATATTGTGACCCGCAAGATGAGAAGTGCTGTGATAAGCACGGGTGGTAGTCTTTAAACCGAAAGGCCGCTGGCAATGCGAGAACGGAACCTGTCGTGGAGAGGGTGGAGGCCGTATGTGATGGTATTGGGGGTTCCCGGTGCCTGATGCGGTATAATTACCTCCGGGGTTCGCAGAGCATTTTTTAATTTTAAAAGGAGATCTGTCATGAATAGTGACAAGAGTGATAAGATGTCGGGGGTATAACTTAACGGCTAAAGTAGCGGGCTTTTAACCCGCAAATCAGAGTTCGATTCTCTGTGCCCCTACCATATGTAAACACATTCAAAAATCTAAACATAGTTTAGCTAACGGTTAGCTCGCCGGACATCGAAGAGCACGAGTGTGTTTTCATATGGTAACGTAGCATAATGGTCGTGCACCTCCTTCATACGGAGCAAGGTATTGGTTCGAATCCAATCGTTACCACCAATCATTTAATACCTGTGTAGCTCAGTGGTAGAGCACCGTCTTGATAAGGCGGGTGTCGGTGGATCGTTCCCACCCACAGGTACCAGGTTATTCTGTTGGACTATGGTGTAATGGTAACACAACTGACTTTGACTCAGTCGTTCCAGGTTCGAGCCCTGGTAGTCCTGCCAAGTTTTGCCCCGTTCGTATAATGGATCATATACAAAGCTACGAACTTTGAGATGGTGGTTCGATTCCATCACGGGGCTCCAGTGTTGTTCCTAGTGTAGTGGCTGCACACCTGTCTGTGAAACAGGTAGAGAGGGTTCGATTCCCCGGTTCAACCCAAGATTATATTCAAGCACACTTCGGTCTAGGCATAGCCTAGGCATAAGGCAAGAAGACCTCTGTGATTAGAAACATTCCAAGTGTGCTTGAATATATTGCCGATGTAGCTCAGGTGGTAGAGCAGCGGATTGAAAATCCGTGTGTCACTGGTTCAACCCCAGTCTTCGGCACCAAATTTAAAGGAGCTCAATATGAAAGCCATTACGTTCAAGAACAAATTAAATAGCGAACAGGTAATATGTGAAAACATACGTGCCGTTGAAGTGATAGATGGCATTGAGTATCTAGTTGTCCATCGAAAAGAAAACAACAGAATGTTTTTAATGCGAAAAGATGTCTTAGAAAAAATCAACACAACCGTTGACAAAGCTAAGTAAACACACTATAATAGATTTAAGAAATGCGCAAGTGGTGGAATGGTATACACGGTGGTCTTAGAAGCCACTGCCGAGAGGATTGAGAGTTCGAGTCTCTCCTTGCGCACCAAAGGATATAGAATGGAAGATATTAATATTTACGAGTTCGGCGAGTCGATGAAATACTTTGAAGAAAAGTTAGAAGGTATCGACTTTGTCATTGAACAGGTAGAAGGTCCAACTGAAGAAGAAGATTTGTGGTGTTTGGAAATTTTTGATCAAAAGATCCATTTTCAAACATTGGATGAAGTAAAGAAACATTTGCACAGTATTATCGATAGTCGAATACCGTGATATAAAGTTGCCTGGTTAGCTCAGGGGTAGAGCGTCTCCTTTACACGGAGAGGGTCCGCGGTTCGAAACCGTGACCAGGTACCAAAGTTTTTACCTCCATAGTTTAATGGTAAAACGGCGGATTTATATCCCGTAAGCAACAGATAATTGGTTCATGTGGGTTCGACTCCCGCTGGAGGTACCAATAAGTTTTTGGAGCGTGGGCCGGATGGTAAGGCAGCGGTTTGCTAAACCGTAGAACAGGTAAAATGGTTCACAGGGTTCGACTCCCTGACGCTCCGCCAAGTTAATTGAAAAGGAAATATATGTTAAAACCAGGTAAGACATTTAATTTAAGCAAGCAAACAAAGCGTTTCATGGCAACATTTGTCAACGCTGAAGATCGAAATCATTTTAAGCGTATGATGATTCAAGCAGAATTAGCAGCAGCTATTGTACCGAAGCGTGAAAAACGTCCACAGGGCAATGCAGGTTATACACAGACTGCTACTTCGGCAACTGCGGATTAATAATGAGTGGAAAGTGGCATGGGGGCAAAGGCAGTGCGCAACGCAAGGCATTAGTTCCACAGTCTCAAGTTGATAGTAATTGGGATACAATTTTTAAAAAGAAGGACCAAGGCATGCAAATAAGAGTCAAAGAAGATCCGGAAGAATTTGGTAAGTGTGGTTGTGGTCGTAGTCCAACTGGTAAGTGTATTGGTTGGCACGTTCTAAGTGAAGAAATGTATCAGCATCAAAAAATGCTTTGGTTAGAAGATGAACTTCGTAAAGACAACGAAGTTAAGTAATAACGTGGGGGTGTAGCTCATTTGGGAGAGCGCCTGCTTTGCAAGCAGGATGTAGCAAGTTCGATCCTTGTCACCTCCACCAAGTTTTTAAGTAAGTATTGCCCTATTAGTTTAATGGTAAAACAACGGTTTTGTAATCCGTGGCTGGGAGTTCGATTCTCTCATGGGGCACCAAAATATTCCGCAGTAGCTCAGTCGGTAGAGTAGATGACTGTTAATCATTTGGTCGGTGGTTCGAGCCCACCCTGTGGAGCCAATAATATTAAAAAGACTTGACATTAAGTTTTTTTCGTATATAATAAGTTTTGTTGTGTAGCAATATACAACCGGCGATGTAAAAGGTAGATGAGAGTAGACGATTGTTATCGCTACATGCGATGACAAAACTTAATGGCTGGACTAATCCTCCAACCTCGTAAGTTAGTGCTCCGGGTATAAACATAGAAAATCTGTTCTTTGCTATCCGGTAATATTAACTTCTCTGCTCGTTGAATTTTGTACATTGTGCTTTGCACTTTGTTCGGTCTATTACTTGACCTTTTACAGGACCGTTTTTAACTAACTAAGGTACTCAATGGCTCGATACACATCAGAAAAAGCAGCACAAATGTTTGGCAATAATCGTTTTAACCTAGTGTTAGGCGCAAGTCAACGTGCAAGAGAACTTAAGAATGGTTCTATGCAACGTGTAGAGGGCAAAGATGCAACTACCGTAGTCACCGCACTTCGTGAAATTGAAGAAGGCAAGTATACAGTAAAAGAATGGCTAGATAAAATCCCAAAGAAAAGGAAAGGCAATCGTGATGAATATAACCCTACGTAAGGCAAATGTAGTTCAGAACTCTGTTAACGATGCAATCAAAGCGATTGACATCAGTGTTAATGTTGAGATCAGCGAATTCCAAGATATTGATGCAGTGATTGCATCAGCACAAAAGAAATTAGCAGACAACGATCACCGTCGTGATCGCTTGCTGGTTACCTTGTATAACATTCGTGGCCTAGTTGGTCAAGCGAATGCTGAAAGTGGCATCGACCTAGCATTGGCTCGTGCAGCATACATTGACAAGCGACTTGGTCAATTGGCTGAACTTGCAAGTGCAGCCGTTATCACTGACATGTCTGTGATCAAAGGCAAGATTGACAAGATCAAGAACAGCAAAGACGAAGGTCGTCGTAGCCTGTATGGTTATAGCGATGGAGTGACAACTTCGGTGTTGACACAAGAAAAGATTGACCAGATTAAGAACGAAGTAAAAGTTCTTAAGAAACAGAAGCAAAAGCTCAACGATGAAATCCTTGAGTTGAATATCAAAACAGATATTCCACTTAGCGATGATGCAGTGGCAATTTTGCAGGCTGAAGGTCTAATCTAACAGACCCCGGTTTACGCTTTTACGTTAGAAAAGTGCGTGATTGCTGATACGAGAGAGGCACGGTGCATTGGATCTACCGCAAGGTTCTCTTTAGGAACGACTTGAGAAATCACAAAGGTAGGGACGCTATCCTGTCTAAATAGAAAAGAACGTGGACAGAGTAACCGCTCAGTCCGGGGCTCATGTGGTGTGAGTAGCCGGACACTTTATTAAAATATTTTAGTCACAGCTGAGAATTATAGACTTCAGATTGCATAGCAATGTGTCATTAAAGTATTTTAATAAAGTTATCGCGGGATAGAGAAAGGGCATCTCAGAAGTCTCATAAGCTTCAGTTCTTGGTTCGAATCCAGGTCCCGCAACCAAATTCAAATGATAGATTACCTAACAACATTTTTTGCTATATTTTTACTTGATATTGTTTATACATATTATCTAAGATGTGTGGCAAATGACAATGTATTAGGAGCAAGCTTTTGGTCTGTGGCTTGTTATGTTTTAGGAAGTGTAGCAGTTATAAATTACACGTCTAATCATTGGTTAATGATTCCAGCAATGGCAGGTGCGTTTTGTGGCACCTATGTTGGCATGAAGATTAGAAAAAAACAATTCGGAGTGTAGCGCCGAGTCTGTTAAAATTTTTCCGGGTGTAGCTTAGTCTGGCTTAAAGCGCCTGCTTTGGGAGCAGGAGATCGTGAGTTCGAATCCCACTTCCCGGACCAATCTAACTTATTACCTTTTTGTCTATTTTGACTCATAGGTAAGTATTGAAGATTATCTTGATGATGTAGTCCACCTTTACTAACGGGTATGATGTGATCTACTTCAAACCCTATAGGACATTCTTCATAGATTTTTTGTATTAGTTTTAAATCTGCATCAGGTGGTGTTTGAGCTTTTTGTTTAGCGTGGTATCTTTGCCAGGCTTCATTAGCAATAGCTCGTTTATGTTTATAGTGAGCTTCATCCTTTTCGACTCGGCTCGCTAATTGAGCACATTTATGTGAACAATATTGATTAGTGGATGTGTGCCTAAATATTTTTTCGGCACCACAATGCTTACAGTTAAAAATTCGCTTAGGTTTACCGCAATACTTTGTATGCATCGTTAAACCTTGCGTGTTTTTAAACTCTGATTTACAGTTGGGACATTCGTGTTTCATATAAGTATTTATCAGTCTGGTAGCGCAGAATAGAAACATAGGCGTACAAGGTTCGAATCCTTGTACTCCGACCAAAAACTCTCCCTGACATGCGGAGTATAATGTGATAAGTAGTATGTCAAAAATTTAATGCGGGCGTAGCTCAGTTGGTAGAGCATTACCTTGCCAAGGTAAATGTCGTCGGTTCGAACCCGATCGCCCGCTCCAAAGGACAATTATGTTAGAATGTTTGATTCTAGGTGACAGTATTGCAGTTGGTACAGCTAATATTCGTACTGAGTGTGTTTCATATTCACATGGTGGATGGAACTCGTGGCAGTGGAATAAGAAGTATAAAGACACTCCCGTTGCAGCAAAGACAGTAATTATCAGTTTAGGCAGCAATGATCATAAAGGTGTTAGAACTCTTTGGGAGTTACAACAACTGCGTGATAGAACAAAAGCAGATAGAGTCTATTGGATCCTTCCTGCAATTAAACCAGACATCCAAGAGATGGTCAAATTAGTTGCCAAGGATCATAACGATGTCGTGTTACCTATTACACGATTACAAAAAGATGGAGTTCATCCTTCCTGGGCAGGTTATAAAGAGCTTGCAGATAAATCAAGGTGATGCTATAATAAGTTTATAGTTAGTATGCGGGGTTAGTTTAATGGCAAAACAGCAGATTTCCAATCTTCGGTCGAGAGTTCGATTCTCTCACTCCGCTCCAAATATATCTGGCGTTCGTTCAATGGATAGGACATGATTCTTCTAAAGTCATTATGGAGGTTCGATTCCTCCACGCCGGGCCAATAACAATAAGGTAGATAATGGGTAAGAAAGAAGAACAAGAAGCAACCGATGCCGCTGTTGCAGAATTTTTGGCAGGCGGCGGAATCATTCAACAAATTCCAATGGGTAAGAGTGGTCGCGTCGAGGGTGAAAGTTATAACCCTTGGGGCAAAAAGAAAACCACAGCACCTAGCCCACTAGCAGAACCTCCAGAAGAAGATTAAGCTCTTATAGTATAATGGCTATTATGCTGTCTTGGTATGACAGAGATCGTAGTTCAATTCTACGTTAGAGCACCAAGTATGCGAGTGTGGTGGAATGGTATACACAGCAGACTTAAAATCTGCCGCTTAATTGATTGAGGGTTCAAGTCCCTCCACTCGTACCACGAACAAAGCCCCGGTAGACAAATTGGCAAAGTCGTCTCTCTCAAAAAGAGAAATTTAAATGCGGGTTCAACTCCCGCCCGGGGTACCATTGACAAACACAGTGTTTGGTTGTATAATAATAGAATGTATAAAGTAATAAGCAAATCGGGACTCCCACTTAACTCATGTCCTACACTAAACGAAGCTATGGCATTTGCCAAAACTGTAGGTATGTTTGTAACTATCAGCGGCCCGGATTTTGAAGTGTGCGGTATATTTGGAGTTGATAGTGTTGAAGATGGTCTATGTCCAGATGGTGTAGCTTACACATGGAACAAAGCTAGCCGTATAGGACGAATTAAAAAAGAGAGAGTATAATGCCCTGGATTGAAAATGTATCATTAGGAGATATTCCCAAAGGTCGGCATCACAACGCCGGAGAGAACTCTATGCTGATTCAAATTGTTGATCCGGACATGGAGTTTCCTGTGCCAATGCACAAGTTTAAATCTACTCATCAGTTTAAGTTTCTTGATTTAGAAAAAACCGATGACACAATAAATGACCAATGGAAAATTCAAGACGAACAAGCTGAAGAATTAGTTCGCTTGTTGCAACACGCTCTAGAACATCGCATGAACGTTGTTGTGCATTGTGTAGCAGGTGTATGCCGTAGTGGGGCTGTATGTGAAGTAGGAACCATATTAGGCTTTGACGATACTGAAGTATTTCGTAGCCCCAATCTTCTTGTCAAACACAAGATGATGAAAGTGCTAGGAATGACCTACGATGAAAGCGAACCACACACAATTAATGGTGTAACTACTGATTGGGGATTTGTTATTCCAAAGAATCGCGAAGGCGATATCTAACCGTAGTAATTCTACAACAAAAGAAAGCCCTGTTACTATGCAGGGCTTTCGCACGATGTTATAATGTATATAGAGGAAATAAAATGAAAACATGGATCACTAGCGATTTACATTTCGGTCACAAGAACATAATGAAGTTTTGCCCGATCACGCGAGCAAGATTCCGCGACGATGTTAGCTACATGAACGAAGCCATGATTAAGGAATGGAACGATTTAATCGAGCCAGAAGACACTGTTTACATCTTAGGTGATGTAGCATTTATGTCAGGCAGCGATGCTGGAAGAACTGTGAATCGTTTAAACGGCTCAAAGATCTTAGTTGAAGGAAATCACGATCGTAAAACGTTACAGGATGCCACATTCCGTAATGCGTTTAAAGAAGTACACAAGTATTTGGATGTTACCTATGACGGTCATAAGATTGTTATGTTTCACTATCCAATCAGCGAGTGGGATCAAATGCACAGAGGTTCCTTACATTTCTTTGGTCACGTACATGGTGGCGACAGCGGTATGGAAAAATATCGTTGTAGAGATGTAGGTATGGATGCCACAGGCATGATAGCTGTGTCAATGGAATGGGCAATTGCCAATGTTAAGAACAATGAAATAAAAGGACATCACTAATGGATATCGTAGAAAAAGCTCGCATCTTTGCAACTGCTGCTCATGCTGCTGTCGATCAGCGCCGTAAGTATACCAACGAACCCTATATTGTTCATCCTAAACAAGTTGCCGACTTTGTAGCCAACGTCCCCGGTGCCACACCCGAGATGATTGCTGCTGCTTGGTTGCATGATGTTGTTGAAGATACTAAAGTAACCAACGAAGACATTGCTCGAGAGTTTGGTGACAAAGTTGGTGAGTATGTAGGCTGGGTAACTGACATTAGTCGTCCTGAGTATGGCAATCGTGCATTCCGTAAAGAAATGGATCGTAATCATATTGCAGGAGCACCTGGAGAAGCGCAGACAATTAAGTTGGCTGACATCATCAGTAACTGCTCTAGTATCATGATTCACGATGAAGACTTTGCTAAAGTTTACTTTGAAGAAAAACGATTGTTGTTAGAAGTCTTAACAAAAGGCGATTCTGGATTGTATAACTATGCATCTAATTTAGTATTGGACGAAGAATGAAACTGTTATTAGTACGTGGCTTGCCAGGATCTGGCAAGTCCACTATTGCAAAAAACTTAATTGGTTACTACTATCATGTAGAAACTGATATGTTCTGGATGCAGGACGGTGAGTATAAGTGGGATGCTAGTCGACTAGGCGAAGCTCACGCATGGTGTTTGAATCGCACTCGCGAACTTATGACCACAGGATTCTCACCTGTTGTTAGCAACACGTTTACTACTATCAAAGAAATGCGCCCGTATTTTGATCTTGCCAAAGAGTTTGACATTGTTCCAACTGTAATGGTTGTACAAAATGAATGGGGCAATGTGCATAATGTTCCGGAAGAAACTTTGGCTAAAATGAAGGCACGATTCCAATTTGATATCTCGGAGTTATTCAATGTTTAAAGATGAGTTAAAAGAATATGTAGAAACTAGCGGCTTAGTCAACATGCGAGAGTGTGGCGATGGTATCTACGTACTGAAGTACAAGAAGAGAGTGTTCTACGATAACTTGTGGAACGAGTACATTGCTGAATGCCGCGGTAGTATTGTAGACAAGGATTTCAACTTGGTTGCTTATCCATTCACAAAGATCTACAACTACGGCATTGAAAAGGAAGCACCAGTGCTTACCCCAGATACCAAGGTAACTGCTTTCCGCAAAGTCAACGGCTTCATGGTTGCTTGTACATTGCATAACGGTAAACTGTTAGTGTCTACTACTGGTAGCACAGACAGCGACTATGTTAACATGGCACGTGAGCTAATTGACGAAGCAAAGTATCTAGACCTGTGCTCACGCTGGAAAGGGTATACTTTTATGTTTGAGTGCGTTCACAAAAACGACCCACATATCGTTCCTGAAAAGGAAGGTATGTATATTCTAGGATATCGCGAAAACAAATGGAACACACATGTTGAACATGATCCATTCATGTTAATGGAAATGGGTCGTGTGCTCGATTGCTTTGTGCCAGAAAGTGTAACAACTAACATGGCACGAGTAGAACAAATGGCCAAAGAATGTAGTCACGAAGGTTATGTATTCTATACCAACGAAGGTGTAAGTGCTAAGATCAAGTCACCATACTACTTGACTTCAAAGTGGGTCGCTCGCAATCCGCGGACAGATAAGTTAGTAGACTTGAATAAAGACATCAAGCACAACATTGACGAAGAGTACTATCCACTAATTGATGCAATTCGTGCTAACATTGTTGAGTATACTGCCATGAATGAACAGGCTCGCTTGTCATGGGTTCGAAACTATTTGGAGGATGTATGATTGATGAAAGTCATTTACCTGTAGCAGAACAAAGTCTAGTCTTTCGTTTGCGTAAGCGAGCAGAGATTCGTAGACAAAACAAAGATCGCAAAAGTGTTCAAGAGGGTGCCAACGATCGCATCTCAGACCTTCTAGAAGAAGCGGCCAACGAAATTGATAAATTAAACAGTAGATTGGAATAATAATAGGGCCTTATGGGCCCTATTTTTTTGACTTTAATTTATTACACATATATAATAACAATGTGGCCGTGAGTGGAATTGGTAGACCTCCCGCTAGTCCCATAGACTAGAGTGGGGCTGGGGCAAAGTCGTAGACAGCGCCTTTGTAGGTTCGAAACCTACCGGCCATACCACATTTTCTATTTGTAGACTAGGTTGTCTATAAGTAAAAAACATAACTAAGGAACATATAATATGTCAAATACAGTAGAACAACTAAAAGCAGCAATGGAAGCATTCCTTGCAGAAGATAATAAATTCGTAGCAGGTAACGCAGCCGCTGGTACTCGCGCTCGTAAAGCTCTCCAAGAAGTTGCTAAATTAGTTAAAACTCGTCGCACAGAAATTACAGACGAAAAGAACGCTCGTAAAGAAGCCAAGGCGGCCTAACATGAGCCAAGACAAGATCGATTACTCCATCGATCTTGGTGATTACGATACCACCAGCTATGCACTTAGTAGCAGTGGTATCGATACAATCACCTTAGATCCTAATACATTTTCATCTATAACAAGTTCAACTATTTCGGTCAGTCCAAATTATAATTGGTCAGGAACTAATGGCACGGGCATTTATACAACTACCGGTACTAGCCCTTACATAATTAGTAATGGTGGTGGCTACTCAATCAATACTACAACTCCTAGTATACAGGTTAAGGGTGATGCTGAGTTTGATGGTGACATTAAAATGCAAGGTAAGAGTTTAAATGCCTGGATGGAAATCATGGAACAACGTCTTGCAATACTTGTACCAGATCCAAAGAAACTAGAAAAATTTGAAGCCTTGAAAAAAGCCTATGAACACTACAAAACAATGGAAAGTCTTTGTTTTGAAGAAGAAGTGAAAGAATCTAAATAATGAATGTACAATTACTCAGCTACAGCCAACCAACAAAACAATTTGCAGACATGGGCATCGACGATGCACAAGAACTCATCGCGTATTGCGCCCGTGTCTCCAACCCAAGCAACCAACTCAATACAGAGACATCAGAGAAGCTTATACGATATCTTGTTAAACACGCACACTGGAGTCCCTTGGAAATGGTTTCAGCCTGTGTTGAAATCACCACAACCAGAGACATTGCCCGACAAATCCTTAGACACAGAAGTTTTGCCTTCCAAGAGTTTAGTCAACGATACGCTGACCCTACACAGGATCTTAACTTCGTCACTAGAGAAGCACGATTGCAGGACACCAAAAACAGACAAAATTCTGTTGAACTGGATCTCACAGACGCTAGCCAAAGAGAGCTTGCACGTTTATGGGAAGAAAAACAACAAGGTGTTATTAGAGCCGCTCGAGAAGCCTACACTTGGGCTGTCAGTAACGGTCTAGCCAAAGAGCAAGCTCGTGTTGTACTTCCAGAAGGTAATACAGAAAGTCGTGTTTACATGAACGGAACACTGCGTTCGTGGGTTCACTTTATTGAATTACGTTCGGCAAACGGTACACAAAAAGAACATCAGCTGGTTGCTCTAGCATGTGCCAAAGCCATTGCTGAAATTTTTCCAATGGCAGAATCACTAACCAATCATGGATGATAATCTCAAAGACTTCTGTAACAATTACGAAGTCAAAGTTGTAAATGATACCCAGCGTTATGCTAGATATCGCCGTCCTACTTTTTTTTCTTACGAACACGATGCTAGTTTAATTCGTAATGATTTGATGGATCTTCAAACTGAAAAATTGTATACAGTTCAAATTCCAGAAAGTAGACTAAAAACATTAGTCGAAATGGAAAAACGTTTTATGAATCACCGAGACGATCCCGGCATTAGAGACATGTTTGAAACTCTAATGGATAAAGAACGTGAAGAAGCCCATTACAGGCATACCAACGAAGCTGTTAAAAAAGCCTATGAGCAGTATAGTATCATGTTAAATCTAGCAGGCTATCAAAGGAAATTTTAATGAATAGCGTACAGATATTATCTGCTTGTCTAGCATGGCTAGTTTTAATAGGGTTAGTATATCGTCATATTACCTTTACTAAAATTAAAGAATGCTATAGCATGTGGTTTACAAAGGAATACTGGACCGACTACAATATTGTAGAGTTTGCTAGTTGGGCGGCTAAGGCCATAATCATTGTTCCTGGCTTGATATTTGGTATACAAATTTGGTGGCTGTACTTCTTTACACTGGCAACTAGTCTTACACTTATTTGGGCCAGTGAAAAGAAACTATTACCGACGTTAGTGGGATTCAACACCATTTGGGTTTGGATTAGTTGCATGGTACTAGCCCAGCATCTTGTTTAATCATTCAAAAACCAACTGTATTGACACATTTATAAACAGATAGTATAATTACATTTACAAAGGATTAGAAATGAGTCGATCGCATTATTGGACATGCAGTAAGTTTGCAGACTGGCTTCGTGGTACTACTAAACTTAAATGTGGCACTAGCGAGGAATGGAACGAATGGGAAAAACGAGCAAAAGCAGATTATCCGGTTCGTTGGTGGCTGGCTGAAGAAGGGCTTGACTATCTACAAAAGATAGTGTATTATCCCACAGATAAACTTTATGACGTTAAGTATTACATTAATAATCGCTGGATTACTCGTACTCATGCTCTTACGGCCCATCCTCGAGACATACAGCCTGGTCACTGGTGTGATGTTGGCAATCGCTTCCTTCCTTGTCTTTTCAATGAGCTTGTGGATTTTGTTGAAGTAGAACAAGCATGGAGTCACATTGCCTGGGGCAGTGAAGAAGATAAAGCAAAGTATAAGGCACCGTTCTGGGCAACTGGTTGGTTCCGTTGGAGAACATGGCGTTGTCCACAAGCTGGTCTAGACCATCTTAATTGGGCTATGACTTTGACTAATACTGATTGGTGTGAACCGGGCCACAAAGACTACGGCAAGCCAACTGGTCAAGCACTTAGAGCCAAGGAAATTAAAGAGCTGTATGTATGGTGGACTACCGTATATCCTAACCGCAAAGATCCACATGAGTTAAGCGGTTGGAACGAGTTTTGCGATCGACGTAGGCAAGCAGCCAAAGCAGATGGCAATGATAGTTTTTGGGCAAGTATGAACGACAAAACCCCAGCTGAGCGTAAAGAAAGTACTCGCATACTTAAACTGTGTCAGAAGATTGAAAAAGAACAAAGTGACGAAGATGAAGCTATGATGATCCGATTAATTAAAGCACGAGATTCGCTATGGACCTAAACGTAGTAAAGGTTAAATGGAATCACGAACAAAGTAGCATTTGGTGGAATGAAACCTGCGCTATGATTTTAGAAAAATTTGGATTACCGGGTAATAGATACATAACTAAATCGACTGAAAACGACATGGATTTTGTTTTTAATGATGTTAATGATGCTACAATGTGTAGATTATATATAAGCGAAAGACTATGAAATTAATTAAAGAAAAAACATTTGAAGAACTAACATCTGATGATTGCAAAGAACTAAAGGTCGAGTTTGCACCTGGTTGTTTTGACACATTTGACGGCACCCAAGAAGAGCTAGATGGTCTTATTGCCGAAATACAAGCAGCAATTAAAGATGGATCTATTTTAGAAAATTCTCGTCCGCTTGATGTTGATAAACTAATGGACGAAGATCCGGAACTTGCATATCATATTGCTGCCACATTAGGTGCAATTGATGATAATACTCCTAAACGTACACTACAATGAAATCTGAAACTCCAGCAGAAGGTATTTTGAAACGCAGCGACTTCGGTGATAGTAAATTCTATCAAGTTGTCTGTGGCTGTGGTCAAGAGCATCACGACCATACAGTTGAAGTCGAAGCTGCTGATACAGGTATCAACGTAAACATCTATGCTACAGCTAAAACAAATTATTGGTCAGAGACTTTTAAAAAGCGATTTGATATCGACAATAGTTGGCAACAAGAGTTTGATTGGTTCTGGAAAGATCTAGTCAACGGACTAGTTACTAGACTTAAAGTAACTTGGCAACTTTGGACAACAGGTGCTGTTAAAGTTGAAACAACTATTGCAATGTCAGAGCAGCAGGCTCTTAATTATGCAGAAATATTGAAATCTGCAATTAAAGATGTTAAACAATTTCAAAAAGAACGCACCTCCAGCGTTGAAAACAAACAGGCACTCAAAGCAGCAGCCAACCAAGACTGTGTCTAATATTTCCAAGAGTCCAGACCGATATACCTTTCAAGCCGAAGGGTATCGCAAACGCATGGCAGAAGAAACTGATCCAGAAAAGATTAAGTCAGCACAACTCATGCTTGATTATTATGCAAAATGGAAAGAAGAAGCTGACGCAAGAACACTCGATCCATGTTGGCAAGAAGACAACATGGAGTATGATCTACGAACATGTGCGTGGATGCTGGACAAAGTTCGCGGCAGTGATAGATATGCTCAAAATCTCTATGCCGCAATATGTAACAATGACTTTCAAAAACATGCAGTAATTCCTATTCTTTCTAATAAGACCTGGAGTGCTAGCTGGCGTCATGCCGGAGGCATTGTAGCCGACATGCAAGGCAAAGGCGACTACATCGATTGGTATTGCAGTGGTATAGGTGAAGGGCTAGGCAACGGTGATCCTGAACGTGTCAAAGGATATGTCCCCGAAAGCGTTGTTACTGAGGAAGTAAAATTAGATTTAAAAGAGCTAGGCTGGTCAGTCATAGACTCTGATAGAGAAGATTAAGGAGATAAGGTAAACCAAAATGACTTGGGAATTCTACGAAGTATGGGCCGAGGACGAAGACGGCCACGAAGAACTAATTGAAACGACACAAAGTCGTACTGAAGCCGTGGCATTGGCAAAAAGCAGTCTCACTGAAGATTTCATTTCGACTGTTGTATATCAAGAAAACGAAGATGGCGATTTAAAAGAAATAGAACGGATATATCGAGATTGACAAATCTAAATCAACCATGTTAAAGTCTATTCAGTTACATACACTGACAGGAGAGCATTATGGCAACAACAAAATCTAAAATAGCAATTCGTGAAAATTCAAAGCGTGATCCGAGCCCTGATTGGTCAGGACACGAAACATGGGATACAAATAAGTTTTTAAAACAATTCTATGTGTCCATGGAATGGTATCGTTTGGAAACTTCTGTAAAAGATCTAAAGCCTAAAGTTATTAATTGGATGGCAGCAAACGAATATACAAAAACAGAGATTGCTGAATTTAAGAAAACCAAAGATAATCGTTGTCCTCTTACTGTTGGTGCAATTGCAGCAAATCTTTTGCGAGGCATGCCTGTAGTTCGTGCAGATTGGAATCAGGGTCGAAGCACTGAAACATGGCTACGCAATGCAATTTCTAAAATTGTCGACGAAGGCAAGTATGATGCAGATGAGGCAGACGAAGCAGCAGTTGTTGATGCTAACAAGCCTGCAGTCTATGTTCCGTCAATTCAAGAACGTGTTAAAGAAGCTAGTTTTAAAATGACCGAAGAGATCGAAACTGCACTAGAAGCATTTTCTGCAGATCCAGAGGCATTTGATCCCAAGGCGTTTAAGGTACTTAATTTGCTTAAAGGTAAAGAAGCCAAAGCGGCTCATGCTCGCATTATCAAAGGCTGTTACGAAAGACAATACAACGAGTTAGTTGAAGTAGCTACTACCAAAGACGAGCAATTAAAAGAAGGCTACAGTCACATAAGCAAAGTTAATCTAAAAAAGATTACAGCGTTTTATAATGAGATTTTAACAGCTTGTGACATGCTGATGCAGGAAGCTAAGATTAATCGTGTTCCAAGAAAAACAAAAACAGTAAGTCGCGATAAGTTAGTTGCAAAACTCAAATATGCCAAAGCAAATGAACCACTGAAGTTGGTCAGTATTAATCCGGTAGACATTATTGGTAGCAAAGAGCTTTGGGTGTTTAATACTAAATCTAGAAAATTAGGCAAATATATTGCCGGAGAGTTTCATGATTTGGGTGTTAAAGGAACTACAATTACTGGCTTTGACGAATTCAAAAGTGTACAAAAAACACTGCGTAAGCCAGAAGATCAGCTTAAAGAATTCAAAGCAGCAGGTAAGGTACAGTTGCGTAAGTTCTTAGAAGATATCAAAGCAGTGGATATCAAGCTAAATGGGCGTATTAGCGAAGAAGTGATCCTGCTTAAAGCAGCATAATCAATTCAAAAACGGGCGGATAAATACTCTAAATAGGAGTGTTTATCCATGCCTGATCTAGGGCGAGTAGCCGTTGCTGATTCTTTTAGAAGAATCCTTCTCCAACCAAATAACGTAACAATTTCTGCAGACGATGTCGATGATGCATTGACATTAGTCGCCGGAAATTTTATGCAGTTCGTTCCCAATGAAGCAGGGGATCAAATTACCATCAATGCAGCTTCTACAATTTCTGCATCGTTTGATGGCGGAGATGTTGCCTTAGTTACCAATTTTCTAAGTACACAGGCTGCAACAAATACCGCAACCGGTGCTGTTAGAATATCCGGCGGTCTTGGTGTAGGTGGTGCAATCTATGCTAACAGTATTCAAAATACCCCAATCGGTTCTAGTACCAAAGCAACTGGAGGATTTACATCTCTAACAGCCGTTGGTACAACAACTCTTGAGGGAATCGTGAACATCAACGGATTAGATGTTTCAACTTCTATCACTCCGTTAGGCACTGGCACAGTAACAATTAATCCAAATACTGCCGGTACCATTAATAAAATGAGCATTGGTGCTACTACTAGAAGCACAGGTGCATTTACTACTCTTGCTGCAAATAGCACAACAACACTAATTGGTGCTGTTGATATAAACGGCAGCAATGTTAATACTGTAATATCTCCAACTGGAACTGGTACTGTTACCATTCAGCCAGCTGGTGGATTAACTGTGAACCCAACTACCCTAGGAACAATTAATAATGTCAGCATTGGTGCTTCGACAAGAAGCACAGGTGCATTTACAACACTGGCAGCAAATTCTGCAACTACGTTAACTGCTAACACAGCAAGTACAACAACCGGAACAGGCACATTAGTTGTCACTGGTGGTGTGGGTGTCAGCGGACAAGCAACAATTAACAACATTTCGATAACTGCTAATACTGCAAGTTCATCAACTGTAACAGGTGCATTAATTGTCACAGGTGGTGCAGGCATAGGCGGCGACATATATGCCGGAAGTATTCAGTCAACACCAATCGGCGCAACTACTAGAAGCACAGGTGCTTTTACTACCCTTGCTGCAAATAACGATGTTACCTTTACCAAGAACGTTGAAAGCACAACAACAACATCTGGTACATTAGTTGTCACCGGCGGTGTTGGTGTAAGTGGAAATATTAATGCAGGTGGTGTTACATCAACAGGTACAGTATCGCTGAGTCCGGCTAGCGCAAACGTAACTATAAGCCCTACAGGCACTGGAACAGTTACAATTAACCCTGTAGCAGGTCTAACAATAAATCCCACTGCTCTAGGTACAATTAACAATACCAGCATTGGAGCTACTACTAGAAGTACAGGTGCGTTTACAACATTGGGTGCAAACAGTACAGTATCGTTTGATACAACTACTAATAATCAAAGTTACACAAATACCGGTGCTGGTATAATTACTATAGACTCTGGCACAACTGGTTCTATTAATAATATGACCATTGGTGCCGTGGAAGAAGCCACGGGCCGATTTACCACAGTGACATCAACAATTGCTCAAGGTACTGCTCCATTAACAGTGACTTCAACCACTGTGGTAGCAAATCTGCAGGCAGCAACCGCAGCAA
>Ga0209353_10000235_pt1 | contig 34465 bp, 55 predicted proteins | sample LauGreSpBDMM15SD_2_FD_187561 | JGI IMG/M metagenome (GOLD analysis project Ga0209353, IMG submission 187561) | Freshwater lake microbial communities from Lake Michigan, USA - Sp13.BD.MM15.SD (SPAdes) (version 2) | ecosystem: Environmental > Aquatic > Freshwater > Lake | place: Lake Michigan... | reverse complement strand
GTTATACAATTTTTTAATTATTCCCAAGTCTTCTAATTCAGAACAACGCGCGGACGCTGTTTGTATTTTCCAACCCATTAAAACAAGGTTTTCAATTGTTAATGGTTTTTTTGAAATTTCCAACAGTATTTTTGCCCTATCGCTTGTCGCTTTTCCTGACGTTAATTGATAATTTAACGCGTCGATTTTGTTTGTTTTCATAATTTTAATTTTTAAAAGTTAAGTTTTGTTTTACGAACATAAAAAGTCAATCATAAATTTATCGTATAAATTTTTTATTGTATATCTTTTTGACGTTTCAAAAATATGGTTTTCAATTTCAAAAGTATCGCACCAACCTTTTTTTTGTCTATAAATTTTTTCGTAGCCATTTTTTGAAATCCATACCGCAAATTTTATTGAAAAATTTTCAATGTCTTTAAAGTGTAATTCTATTATTTTATCCGTTGTTTTCATGATTTTAATTTTTAAAAGTTTGGTTTTGTTTTATTACTAAATATTTTTTCGATTTCCTGTTGTGTTACCGTTTCGTTAATTACGCAAGGCAACCAATCGGCGTTTACTTCAAACGCAAAATTTTCAAACGGTTGGTTTCTGCTATATTCGGACGTTACCAAAACGGCGTCGTCTTCTTTTTCTACAAATACGACCGTTTCGGCTTTTTTTAATACCGCCGACCCTAAATGACCCGTTGGCTTATTACTTCCGAAATTGCGGTGTAAAACTGTTATTATGTGGCAATTTTCGTTTCCGCTCCATTCCAATAGTTTTTGGCTTACTTCGTTCGACGCTTCCAAATTGTTTACGTCGTTAACCAAATCGGCGACCCCGTCAATAATTAAAAGCCCGATATTTCCCTTATATTGGCTTTCGTTAAATATCCAATCAATAAATTTAAAACGTTCGTTTGCGGACAATGTACGAAGCGCAAAAGGTTTGTAATTAATCGGGTTTGACCCAACCATTTCGGCAACCCTGCGGAAAACGCGTTGGGCGTGATATTCGCTTTGTTCGGTGTCGATGTCAATAACCCATTTTTTGCCAACGTTGTGTCCTTTGATTTCGGTCGAATAAATGTTGGAATTTCCGCCAATATAACAGGCGGTAAATAAAGATTTTAAAAATGTTTTCTTTGATTTTGACGCCCCGACAATACAACTAAAATCGCCGTAACTACCAAAAGGTATTGGGTAATTTTGCCCTTTGTATTTACTCGTTCCGATGCTAATTGCGACGGGTTGCGGTTTTAATACTTCGTCGATGTCAACAAATTGCAAATCGTGAATATTTTTAAAGTTGATTTCCTGCTCCTGTAATTCAGGTTGCAACCAAATTTTTGGTAATTCAATCATAATTTTATTAATTTAAGTTTTTGTATTGGTTTATTGCTTCCGAAATTTGACTATTTAGCCCGTTTTCTATCTTTTCCGCCGTCCAAATACCAAAAACATAACTTTGCATTGCTTCTGTATTTTCGTTTATTAAATCGGCTTCTTTTTGTTTTTCGGCTTCCGTCATTTCGAGCGGGTGCAAATTACAAAATCCAAAATTAATTTTTGCGTTGTTTAATTCAATTAAATTTAATTTATCTTTAAAATTGTTGTATAATTGAATTAACGGGGTTTTTAAAATTTCGTGCAATCTTTTTTGTGCAAATTTTATGTTTTGATAAAATTGTAATTCGTTGACAAAACAATAAACGTACATTTTAGCAAATATCCTGTTTTGTTGTATTTCCTGCGTTTTTTGTCTGTTTATCCATTCCGCAACTATTGTGACGGCTTCGACGTCGTTTTGGTTTGGTGTGTGCGTTCCGTTTGAAACTCGCCAAACTATTCGTTGCATTGCCTTTTCGATTGTCATAATTTATCAATTTTTTTAGTTGGTTTTGTATTTTTAAAGTCCTGACAATATTTTTGCATTTTGTCGGGTCTGCTAATAAATTCCAAAGTCAAATATTTTGGATTTTCTTTATGGTAATCGTCATTAAAGCAATTTGTAATCGCCAACAGTAAATCGGCTTTTGTATAACCGTCTTTTAACCTTGCGATAACTTGCCTTTTTGTTTTGTCGTCTATTACTCGTAATTTTTTATTTGTAATCAAATTAAATTGTTCTAAAAGCCCAATCCAATTAACCGAAAGGTTAATATCTTTTACTTTCTCTTTTACTTCTACTTGTTGGCAAGGGGTTACCGAACCCCCTACGCTACCCCCTACGGTAGGGGTCAAAATATTACCCGTTTTGTCTTCGTAACCTTTGACCTGACTATCAATACTATTTGTTTGGCTTATGTATGCAAATTTTGCCATTCCTTTTAAATTTGTTGGCTTAATTCCCATAAATTGACGGTCTAATAATGCGTCGATAAATGCGACTTTGTCCTGTATTGTTTCCAATTCATTGTAAACGTCAAAATAAGAACGAAAAAAATTAAAACCCTTTCTTTTGGTCAATTTATTCATTATCGCCCTCGCTTTCTGTAATTTTGTTTATTTCGGTTCGAAGTGTTTTTGCGAACTTTATTGCTGTGCTTTTGTCTAAAACAATGCATAAACTTTCTGTTGTTGTTTCGCCTATCATTTCATTTAATACAATAACAATTGAGTTTTCGTCTTCAAAACATTCTATTGTATTTTCGTCGTAACGGTCTAAAAATTTAATTTTATAATTCGCCATTTTTTAAAGGTTTTAAGATACCAATAAACTATTTGTTAAAAAGTAAAACCCCATTAAATCGGCTGTTGTGAGACGTGCCTTTTTAATGAGGTTTTTATAATATTTTACAGTTGTAATGCGTCTCACTTCATTACAATGCAAATATAAACAATTTTTTAAATAAAATGTTGTTCGTCTTCGTTATTTTCTAAAAACGGCGATGCTTCAACAGTTTGCGAAATCGCTTCCCTATATTCGGGCGTCTTTGCAATTTTTTCTTTTATAAAATCGGGCAAATTGTTAAACTTGTCTTCGTCGAAGTTTTCAAATTCAAAAACAAATGTTTCGTTAACCTGTGACGGGCAAATTAAACCCTTTGGCATTGGCGAAATCGCGTCAATTTCCTGATAAATCTTTGTCGGGTCTTTTGCGCTTGGCTTGTGAATTACATTTAACATACAGGGAACGCCTAAAAGTTTGGTAATGTCGAACGCTTCGGCTTCTTCGTCTGTAAATGCTTTGCCCCTCCAACCTTGCAAATAACGTCTTAACGTCGATTTTTCATGTAATGACAAACTAAATTCTTTGTCTATAACGCAAGGCTGTTCGCCGTTTTCAGGATTAAAGATTTTTAATTCCGTTGGTAATTCAAACCCGATGCGCACCTTATGCGCTGTTTTTTTTACCCCTTGGTATTCTTCGTCACAAGTTCCGATTTCGACCATTTTGTAACAACGGGCAACGTAATTTCCCGCTTCGATTAATTCTCTTTCAAATGAATTTCCTTTTTTTGCTGTGATTGCCATAATTTCTAATTTTTATTAAGTGTTTGTTAAAATTTTACAGTTATTGAACTTTTGCGCGGGGTTGTCCCGACTTTTGGAACGTCGTTCCCGTATGCGTCTATTATTGTTTGTTTTTGTGCTAATTTAAGCAATTCGACGCGGGCGTCTAAATCGGCTTTTAATTGGTTGTAAATTTCGTCGTCTGAATAATTGACCGTATTACCGCCATTTGTATAATTAAATTCAACGCCGTTTTTGTCGGTCTTTTCGAGAATTTCGATTTTGTCCCTGAACGTTGCGTCTGCGGAATTTACGACCTCTTTAAGTCTGCAAATATTCGTCCAAACTTGCAACGGGTCAACTTCGCCCTTTTCCAACAGGTCGTCGACCATTCGTTTGCCCGTTAGTACGGCTTCTTTTTTTGTGAACGTTGGCGCATACATTGTCGCCATTTGTTCCGCTTTAAATTCGAAATAAAGGTCTTTGCTCATAATTTTAATTTTTAAGTGATTAATTTGTTTCTAATAATTCGAAGTCTAAAACTTCGATGTCGTCAACGTCGATTTCGTCGTTTTCGTCTTCTTCGTCCCAATTTGCGGGATTGTCAGGGCTATACGTTCCCTGTATGTAGTCGTCTAAATTCATAATTTTGATTTTTTAAGTTACGCAAAGATAGTTTTATTTTTGGATTACACAACGTAATTAATTCGTTTTTTTTGTCTGAAATTAATAAATTAAAAACCAATTTTCCCGTTGCGTTTAAGTCTTCGTATTTTTTACTTTTTAACGTCCAATAACCGTTTTTTATTTTTAACATTTGATTGCGTTTTTTAAAAGTTTATAGGCATTTTCGCGACCGCCAACGGCGTTAATTTGTTTTTGCGAAAATACTAATTGAAATCGTAAATTTTTTACGTCCTGCGGGTCAATTGCTTTGCGCCCGCGTTTGCTTTGTGTTTCCTGTTTCATTGGTTAAATATTTAAAAATTGTTGAACAATAATGCGCCCGATAAAATACAACGCGCAAACGATAATAAAATAAATTTGAAATTTTTGTTTCAATAAAAATGATTTCATAATAATTGATTTTTAAGTTAATGCGCGTTTTACAGTCGCGCCCCTGTTTTGTTTTTATTTTGGCAATAACGCCACCCTGATATTGTCTTTTTTAAATTCCGCCTTTGTTTTGTCGTTTTCGTACAAATAGTCGTATTTTTCAAACCCTTTTGATAAAAGGTATTTTTGAATTTTTGCGGTATTGTCCCCGTACAACGTTACTTCGTCCGATTTTATTCCGATATGCCAAAACAAATCCAAATCAAAACCCTGTGCAATTAGTAATCCTAAATTTTTGTTCATAATTTTAATTTTTAAAGTGATTAATTTTTTGTCAAAGATATAAATACAATTCAATTACGCAACACAATTAAATAAAAATAATTATCTTTTTTGTTAATTTATAATTATTCTAAATAAGAAACGCCTTTTTATTGGGTTTGTTTTTAAATAAAAAACATTAACTTTGTGGTTCGGTTCTCATAATGCCGTATTTTTTTAAGTGAAAGGACGGGCGCAATTGATTTTGTAGCCTGTTTTTTTTTGCATAAAAAAACCCGTTAACTAATTAACGGGCGTTTATCTTAAAAAAACCAAATCAATTCTTTGTATTTCCTGAACAAATAACAAATCGGAATTATTAAAAGCAACCAAAACCACAATGAAACCGATTTCTTTTTAATATCTTTTTTAATTACTTCGTGCGACGTCTTTTTTTTGGCTTGTTTTACCGTTGTTTTAGCTTGTTTTATATCTTTTACGATATTTGTTTCGACTTTTTTATTTATGCGTCTTAAACGGGCGTTTTTATAAACCTTGCCGTTAACAATCATGGGCGCGATTGTGTCTATTGGCTCGATAATTGTTTCGTCGCAATTTTCGACAATGTTTATTTTTGTGTTATCGGTTTTTACTTCGTCGATTTTTGTCGCTTCGGTTGTTGTTTCTTTTACCGCTTCCGTCGATTTTTGAACCTTTCGGGTGCTACATGAACATATTGCCGACGTCAGGAAAACGATAAAAATTATTTTTAAAAGTGATTTCATTAAACGATTTTATAGTTAATAATTCGCATATTTTTTAATTCATAGTGACCACTATTTAAAACTTTTACGTGCGCGAAACCGTGATTGTAATTATTGTAGGGCGCGTATTCAGGCTCTAAACCGCATAAACAACCCGTTGACCATGTTGTCGTAACTTCCCCGCCCAAAGTTTTTTCAGTGTGTTCGCTTGTTCTGTGGTGGTGTCCGACGATACAACTTTCTTTCGCTTTTAAAAACAAACCACGTGCGGGGTTAACAGGCGGGGCAAAACCCCCGAACCATTCGTGTCCGTGCAAAATAGGTAATTTTCCCGCCATTGCCATTTGTTTATCTTTTACTAAAGTTACGCCAAATTCCCGCATACGCAAAAGTTGTTCCAACTTAAAATCGTCAATTCCTAACAATTCGGGCGCTTTTATCATTAAATAATCCTCAAATCTTTTCTCGTGATTACCGATTTTAAAATAAATCGGACAATTAAACGTATCTTTTAACAATTTTAAAAATTCGCGTCCCATTTCCAATTCGCCCGCCATGTCACGTAAACGACGGTCTTTTGTAAATCTGCTACATTGGTAAAAGTCCAAAGTATCGCCATTTAAATAAATCGCGTTGACTTTGTTTTCAATTCCGTAATTAATAGCCAATTCTAACGCTTTGTTGTCCTGGTATGGGAAATGTATGTCCGATAAAATTAAAATATTGTTTTGACCTTTTGGAATAATAAAAGGCTCGTTTTGTAAATAATCGCTTTCGGGGAGTTTTCCTATCATTGCTTGTTTTTTTTGTTCCGCCGTTCTTATTTGAACGGGTATTATATTGCAATTTTTTTTACTGATTTCGCCTCTATAATAGCGAACCATTGTCCGTGCTTGGTCAAAAGAATTAAAATCCAAAGGGTTTTCTTTTAAAATTATTCGCGAAATCGCCATTGTAGTTGCTTCGGGAAATTTTAAAATATATTCTTTTACAATTTCGGACTTATATGTTTTATTCATAACTATAATTTTACATAAGTTATGCCGTTGTCAACTATCGTTATTCCGTTGTCAATGCGTTGTTTTAAAACCCGCCAATCAAAACCAAATGTTTTTTGAAAATGCGGTGCGTCTTTAAATTTTTTCCAATCGCCCCCCCATTCGTAACCCTTTGACTTAAAAAATTTAACAACCGTTTGCCAATATTCGTTATTGTTCCAACTTGCAACCTCAAACGTTCCGTCGCCGTTTTTGTCGTATAAAATAACAATGTCAAACGCAAGTCCGTAATTGTGTATGCTTTGCCAACTGTCGGCGTTGGTTACTTTCGGGCGCTGTAAAAACAACGCGCGTTGTTCTTCGGGACTTCTAAAAACATAGGCAAAACGTAATCGGACGCCTACGGGCAAAAGTTTGTTGCATTGCGAATATAACGACAAAAGCTCCTGTCTTATTTTAGGGTGCGCTTTGTTTATGCGCTCGATTGTGATTTTGTCCATTAGTTTGTTATTTCGTTAACGTCGTTTTTGATTTCCTTTGCGCGGTTAAATGATTTTTTTAATATTTTCCAAAGGTCAACGCCGAAAGTTTCTTCGATGTTTTCTTTGATGCTTACTAATTCAACAAAAATTAACATAATCGCGCATATTTTTGTAAACATAAAATCAATACCAAAAGTTCTAATTATAAACTCATTCAAAACATAATAATCAATCGCGAAAAGTGACAAAATACAAAGTTCGTATAATGCCATTTTTGAAATTATATTGCTTAAAATTCGACTTCGAATTGACGAAATACCTTTTAATTTAATTGACTTAAAAACTCCCGTAAATGTATCGAAAATTATTGCGACTCCTACGCCAATTAAAAGCCCTGTAATTGGAACGTAAAAAAGCAACAAACTTGTAAACAAATAATTTATAAACTTCATTTTATTTTTTTGTAAAGATAGTTATTATTTAAACGTCCCAATCTTCAATATTAATACCAAAATTTTGCCCTGACTCCTCGGTTAATTTAAGAATAGTAAACGACATTAAGCGTTCGAAATTTGCTTCTTTATAATTTACGTCAGTCATTGGCGACATTCCGTTAAATTCCGCTTCTTCTATTTGTTCCCATGACATGTAAGTCGCATTGTCTTTTAATTTTATAACAATTCCGTCGTCATTTGTGTAATAATAAAAACCCGTTGCCGTTACGCCGTTTCTGTCTTGTTCAATTTTTTGAATTGACAAACTGATTATTTTACTGTCTATTACTTCGTAAGTAATATTGCGGATTTCGATTTCTTTGTTTGTGTTAATTGTTATCATGTTTTAATATATTTGCCAATAAGTGTTAATATTTGCTTCCTTTTGTACTCGATTTGCGTTTGTTTGAAATCCTATTATTTCATTAATAAACCCGTCAAAATAATTTGTCGAACTAGTCCCGACTTGTATACCTGTGCTTGTTCCTGTTGTTATTGCAACTGTTCCGCTAGACGTCCCATTTGTCCAAGCCTCAACGAGCGTTGTGCTTCCTGACGTTGGGGAAATTAATTCGTATAATTTCCTATTACTAGTAAAACCTGTATTCAACAATATTGCCGTTCCTGTTGCGCCATAACCCGCATAAATATTCGTCCCATTATAAAACGGCATAAAAAACCTAGATGCCCCTCCTACTGAATAACCGACTTGATTTGCAGTGCCTAAAGGAGCTATTCCACCCGTAAAATAACTTGACATGTTATTTATGTTAATACTAGTGTCGGCTAAAGTTAAACTATGCGTTGCGTTTCTTACAAATCTAACCCCTACCTTATCGTAATTACTAATGCCCATTAAAATACCTACGAACACTATAAATGGTCTTGCGCCTATTACTGCATTTGTGACGTTTTTATTGTTTCCGCTTTGGTCGTACCACGTTACAACTGATACCGTTTGTAGTTGTGTAATTGCGTCAGGATTTGAATATCCAAAAGAACCCGCAAACTGCCCTAAAGTTGTCGCGCTAGTTGAACCTGCTCCCGATATAGTAGTGATAGGGCTATCTAGTGAAATTGTAAAATTTGAGTCAAAACCGACGTTTACCTCAACAGTTGTTGCCCCTATCGTTCTAGCACCTCGGAAACAAAAACCGCTATAAGTAGATTTTAATTTTCGCAATGAATAGGCATGATGCACGGACGTTCCGTAAGTATCTAAAATATAAGTATATTGCGCGGTAAAAGTGACCGTATTTGTAGAATATAAAGTTTCTGAACCGTCGGACGGAATAGCGTAAGCCCTAACGTAATAAGTACGTCCTGGTATTAATCCCGTTATATTTGAACTATAAGGGTTTGGCGTTGTTCCACTACCTGCGGAAATAAAAGAGTCGTTAACTTTATTTGGAAAATCAAATAAACTCCAACAAATACCCTTGTCCGATATGCTAGGCGTTAACGGTAAATTTGCAAATGTACCACCACTAGTCGCCGTGCTTTCGGTCAAATTGCTTATAGAATTTACGGTAAATCCTGTAATTGTCGGGTTTTCTTTAATTAATCTAATTGAACGCCCTGTATTTGCGTTTAACGCTGTTTTTGTTAAATCGTCGTCGTTATAAACAACAGCCCTACCCGCCACGACATTTGAGTCAAAAGCCCACCAAGTCCCATTTGTATTTATTCCGCTAAAAGTTCCGTCTATTGCTGATTTGACACCGCCTGGCAATGCCTTAAATAAATTTGGCGAAGAAACCGCACCCGTGTTCGGGGCTGTCCAATTTGTAGTCCCAAATTCTTTTAATAGTCCTCCCGAAACTGCGTCCCTACCGTTGTAATAGGATAATCTATTCCAATCGGACTCCGTCGCTACCCTCCAACCTTCGGGCGCGATATTTTTTCTTAATAATGGATTTGACAACGAAGCGGAATCGTAAATGCCCGCCATTGCATACCAATTATAAAGTTTTCCATAAATTTGACCGTTGTTTGAATCATTATTGTAATACCTCCAAATTCCTGTCGTTGCTCCTACCCAAGTCCCTGTTCTAGAAATTGCCGAGCCGTCCCTATAAGTAAATGTACTTAAATTTTTTAAATCCCATATTTGACCGCCTATAATAACAGGGGTTGGATTGTATTTGGCGTTAACTTCTACGCCCGATAAATAAAAAATTGCGGGATTCATTACGTTATTATATTATTAATTGACAAATATACATTTGACCCATTTTTTACCAACAACGCGGTACTACCCGAAAGCCCGTTTAATACAACGCCACTAAAAGAATTAACAAACGTTATTCCTGTCCCGATAAATGTTATGTTTGCATTTCCGATTTTAGTATAACTCGCGATAAAATCAGTAACCGCGTTTGTGACGTCTATTGTTATTGCTGTCGCTCCGTTGTTTATCATTACATTTCTACCGTTTTGAACGTAAGAAACGCCCCCCGACGTTCCCGTCGTTTGAGTTGTTATATTTGCCGAAGCGGTTATTAATATATTATAAACCGTATATCCTGTCCCTGGCGTTGCGTTATTTATTGCATTTGTTACAAATTGCGTTGTTGCTAATTCCGTGTTGTTTGTTCCTGTCGCAACAGTTGGGGCAATAGGCGAAGAACTAAATGTTTTTACCCCTGCTATTATTTGCGCTCCTATTAAACGGACTACGTCAATTAATTGTTTATTTTTCCATAATTGCGTAGAACTTTCGTACTGCAAAAAGTCTTCGTTTGCTAAACTTCCATTTATAGCCACATTATGCAATTCGTCTAACTCGTACCCGTTATCGACTTTGACAAAAATAGTTCCATTATTTGCATGCGCGTAAATGACATAGCCTATTATTATTAAATGATTTGGGGCAATTGGTTTTACTTTTGTTATCCCGCCCGCAACCGTTGGCGATAAATAAAGTATATCGCCGTCTGCCCATGTTTCCGACTGTAACGACCCCGTTGTATTAATATTTCGAACTAGTCCGCTAGTTGTGACAAACCCCTCCTGATTGTTTGCTATTGTTTCAGTAACTAAACCAATAGTTTCGGCGCTTAATCCGTCGGTTGTCGCTTGCGCTAAATCGACTTTCATTCTTTGCCCCTGCGCACCTGTTACCCTTACCGCTTGGTAATTTGCTTCTAGTAATGTTATATTGGTAGCGGTTTTATTTACTACTCGGACTACTGACTCCTGCCCTATTTGTAGTTTAACGTTGCCACCTTTTAATATTAAATCTAACGTTCCGTCGGTGTCGTTGTAATACATTGACCCTACGTTAGTCGGAATATTTGTTGGCGTATTGTCAAACTCTAAATTGCCCAATTGTATGCCGTATTCGCCTAAATTTACGTCGCTTGTTGCCCCTAAATATGGTATAAAATTAGCTAGATTTGAAAGTAAAGACGGACTTATCCTATATGTTGTCCCGTTAATTGAAATCGGTATGTCTCCAACGGGTTGGGGAATTCCAATATATTCGGGTAATTGTGAAATTTTTTTGCTCATTTTTTAATATGTAAAAAAGTTGTTCGCTTCGTCCTTTAAAATTTCTGAATTTTCAATTAATAAATAATCGCCAAAAACTTCGTTGCTGTATATTTTTAAATCGCTTGTTCGAAACTTATAGTTTTTCCTTGTTATTTCTTCGGACATTTTTTCGTTATAAATAAAATCCGTATCGTATGCGAATTTTTGCCCCGTTATTGTTATTTGGTTAATGTCTGTTATTCCATTGTCCAAAATTAATTTTGGCAATAAATTTAAAGACAAATACAATTCCAAAACAACGTCAAAAATTGTACAACCTTGTTGAAATTCTTTAAATGCTTGCATTTGGGTACAAATTTAGTTTTCCGTTTTCGTCAAATTCAACGACGGGGTTTTCTACTTTGTAACCGTCTTTTTCTAACTCTATTTTAACCTTTCGCGCTAATTGTTGCCCACCGCCTACCGACTTGGAAAAATTACCAATTCCGACGCCGTCCAAAGGGAATTCCTTCCACCAACCAACAAAAGCGTTGCACGTGTCGACAATATGTTGTTTGTCGCTTTCAACAATTACAATATCGCCGTTAGAAAACGACAAATCGCCGTCGTTATCCAATCCAAAATCGTATCTAGTCGCCATTTTTACCGTGTTTAATATTAATATTTTCAATGTCGGCGCGCTGTGAAATCGTTAAATTTCCCGCAATCGGTGTCGATGTCGGCGAAGTTGGCGCGCCTACCGCTATAACGGTGTGCGTATGTGTTCCAAAGGTAGCAATTATTTCGTTTACTTTATTTTCTAAATTGTTCAATTTTTGCGTAAGTTCTACAACCTTAACCAATCCGCCAAACTCCCCGCCCATGATGTCAAATTGCGTAATGTCTGAAAATGTAACGATAAAAGGCAACGTATATTTTGACATGATAACATAAACCATACTATCAATTTCGGGCGTAATTACAAAACCGTCCGAAATTCCCGCCGTTAACAATGCGTCAAACGTTATATTTGCCGTCCCTGTTATTGTTGTAACGTTTGCCGTTCTTTTGCTTAAATCGACTGAATTAACATTGCATTGATACAATTTAACTTCGTCCTGATTTCGCGTTCCTGCTAATTCCTGAATTGTTCGCGTTAAATCCGCCATTTTATTTAATTTTAAAGTCTAATTCGATTTTTTGACGGAATCCACTAACTCCGCCCGTAATGTTAACCGCTTTGATTTTATAAGTTCCGTTTTGTTCGGGTAAAAGGTTGTTTATTATTTCGGCATTGTCGCCAAAATCTACGCTAGGAGTTCCAAACGTTAAAAACGAACCTTTAAAACCTGTATAATAATATTTTTCTAAACTTACTTTTGCTAATTTTATTAAATCGTCCGTTGTTTTTGCTTCTAAAAAGTGAAACGTTTTCCTTTCGCCGTCGACGTTTGCGTCGGCTTTGTCGCCGTTTTTTATTTCTTTGCTTTGAAATTTTCCCGAACGGTCAAACCAAACTAAAACCTCGATACGTGAATTTTTAGTCTTTGCGTGACCGTCTTTTGTTGTTTTTCCCGTTAGTTCTTCGATGTGATTTGATGCAACGGCTGACAAAACAATGTCGTCTTTTCTTACGAAAGTCAAATCGGACGAAATTATATTTTCCTGAAATTGAAAAGTTTTTGTTTTGGCTTCGGACTCGATGTAAACAATTGACCCGACGCGTAATTCAGACCCTTTGAAATAACAATGCAAAAACGCGTCTTTTCTTAACTTTTCCAAAAATTGCGCAATTGTGACGTTTTCAACGATTAACAACGAATTGTCCCACGTTAATTTTGTCGATGTTAATTGATTAACAGTTAACCCCGTCCCGCTTAATGCGTCCGTCAATATTGTTTCCAAACTTATTCCCGCTCCATAAGCCCCGTTTGTCATTGGCAACTGTTTTAATAAAAACATATTGTCTTCGACTTCGATTTCAACGGGTATTTTGGCGTTTATTTTCGTAATATAACCGTCAAAAATCGTCCGTTTTTCGGTTTGTTTTTCGGTTAAATTATCGTCCCAATAGATATAAAAAACCTCGATTTTTACTTTGTCGCCCCGCATTAATAAGGGCGCGCCGTTAAATCCTGCAATATTTTTGTTTTTACCAAAAAAAGAAAATGTCGTTTTTGTATTTGTGTCGATAACGTCCATATTTTTTGGAAAAACAATTTTCCCGCCTGTCGTCATGTTTTCCCAACCGTCGTTTATTTCAAAACTATTGCAAAAATCAAAGAAAAATACTTTTGACCTTTTTGTTATTACGCTGTCGGAATTTGTAAAATCCGTTTTTTGCGTTATTGTTATGTGGGTTATAGGTTTAAGCATTACGATATTATTTTGGCTTCGAAACGTCTGTCCGACATTGCGTTAATTGTAAAATACTGCGTTGAATACTCGCCCTCTGTTTGACCGAAATTAAAATCCTTGACAACTATGTCCGTAATGTCTAAATTTTGCAAATACCATGACGTAATTTCCAAAGGTTGCCCCGTTGACAAAATAATTTTTAATTGTCGCGTTAATTCTTTTGGGTTTACATTATAAGTCCCGTTTAAACGTCCCGTTATTTGTATTTGGAAATCGTCCAATCCGATATATTCCTTAACTGTTCCGTCGCGTCCCTGAATTTCGGTTGTTATTATTTTTTTGCTTTGCGAAACGTTCAACAAAACGTCGTCGATGCGGAAATCGTCCCATTTGTCAATTTGTGTGCCGTTTTCGTCCAATATTACGCCCGCGTCAAAAATTACGTTTGAATATACTATAGTATTAAGTTTTGACGTAAATTTTTCCAAAGGGACGTCGCCTTCAATAAAACCGTTTTGCACGTCCTCTTTTACATAAGGCGAATTTTGCGCGTCCATTATTTTAATGCTTTTCAGTCCTGCAAAGTTTGCAAGTCCGTAAATAATATCGCTCGCGACGTCGTTTAATATTAATGGGTTTTCTAATTTGCTAGGTACTCTAAAATTTTCCATATTTTTAATTTCCTGCGACTAATTGGCTATCGTTTACCGCGCTTGTCAATGCCTGTAAAACTTTGTCTTTTATCGCCGTTGTACTTTCTTGTATGTTTGTCGTCTGTATTCTAAAATCGTTTATTAAATTGCCTATTGTGACGTTTACCGTTACGACTTTGCTTCCCGAAACGCCCGACGTTCCTTTTTTATCTTTTTCCGCGCCTGCTCCTGCATTTATCGCCATTGGTTTAACAATTCCAAGCGCTTTTTTTGGCTTGCCCTCTTTGTCTGTCGCTTGTTCTTTTGCAAATTCCGCCATACTGTTGGAATAACCTTTGTTAAATCCTGACCCTATTTTTTTTCCTGCATTTTCAAACGACCCCGACATTTCCATAAGTCCTTTTGTGATTTGGTCTTTGTCAAATGTAAACGCGCCGACGATTACGTCTTTTAATCCTGTAAAAAATTGTCCAATCATTTCGCCGACTGTTTTTAAGGCTTCCCATGTTCCGTATAAAAACGCCCTAAACTTTGCAAAATGTAAATAAGCGTAAGTTATCGCGCCCGCAACTGCCGCAATTGCCAACGGTATGCCTAAAGTCATTATATTTTCCAAAACAAACATTGTCCCCGCCAATACCGTCGCGACCCCGTTTAATAAAAACAATTCTATTTTTGCCAAATTTGTAGCAACCATAAAAACCCCGTACGCTGTCGCTCCTGCTAATAAGGCAACGCCCAACGCTGTGACAACGTCTTTGTTTTCTTTTACTAACGTGACAAAATCCCGTATTCCTGAAATCAAACTCAAAACCGAATTTAAAACCGCGTCGATAAATGGTTTTGATTGTACAAATACGTCGTTCATAAATTGGAAAAGTGCGTCGCCAACGTTTGAAATTCTAACGCTTGTATTGTTTGCCATGTTTTCCAAACCATTGTAATAAATACCGCCCTTTTCGTGCGCCTTTTGCAATGCCATTGTTAACATGTCGTAAGAAACGCCCATTTCCTTAATTTTTGTTGTTGGTAACCCTGTTGCGTCTGCTAAAACCCTATAAATATTTATTCCTGCGTAAGCAAATTGTTTAATATCTTGCGACGTTGCGCGCCCTGAATTGCTAATTTGTTGCATATTTACAACCATTCGGGTTAATTCGTCGTTCCCGCCACCTGTCGCCGAAATTGCGTTAGCTAAATTCAAAACGTCTGCCCTTGCTTTGTCCGCGTCAATTCCTGCGCTAATTAACGCCTTGTTTGCGCTTAACAAACCTTCAAACGCAAATGGCGTTTTTGAAGCGTCGTCCATTGTGTTTTGAATTACCCGCGTTGCTTCGCCCGCGTCGCCCAATAATGTTGTTAAACCTGTCGTCGCGTTTTCAACTGTTGTCCCTGCGCTAACTACTGACTTAACAAATGACGAAATAGCATAAACAGAAAACGCGCCCGCAATTACGCCCCCTAAATTCCCCATTGTAGAATTAAGTATTCCCGCGTTTTGGTTAATTCCTTGCAATTTGCCCGAAAGCAAATCGTTTGCCGTTATTGTGTACCTTACTTGAGTATCCATTTCTTAATTATTATATTGTCCTGTTTGTTTTAATGCGTATTGTAATTGACCCCAATTTTTCGCCAAATCGTCGTCCGACATATTTTCAAAATCTATTGTAAAATGCGAAAAGTAGCGAAGTAACGCAATCATTTTCGTTTCTTCGCTACTTTGTTCGCTAATAGTGTAATCCTCTATTTTTTTTTAAAAGTATTTACAGCCATTTCAACCGTTTTAAATGCTTCCATAGTTGCGCCTAAATAGTATTTATCGTCCGATAAAAAGCGTTTGTCGCTTTCTTCTTCTATAAAAATACTATCGAATAATTCCGCCGATGCTGTAACGGGTGCGGTCATTGCCTTATCCATGACGCGAAGTTTAACCATTCGAGACGGTTCTTTTATAAAACCGATAATATCCTCTCCTGTTTCTTCGTCGCGAAATATAATTGGCAATACTTTACAATTCAATTTGATGCTTAACGCTTCCGCTTTTTTTTGTGTTTCCATAATTTATTTAATTTAGTGAATATAAACCCGCCGTTTTCGACGGGTTTTATTGTTTCTTTTAATTATCGACTTATTTGTCCGATAACTAAAGGCAAAGATACTAAAAGTTTTGTATCGCCCTGCGATGCGCTTAAACCTTCTTCGGTAAATTCGCACATACTCAAAACGTCTTCGGTAATTAAAAGCCCCGCGCCACTTTCAAAAAGGACGCTAATTTTAAACGGCGGTATTTGCATAAGGTCGTTATTTGGTGCGCTCGCAATTATTCTTTTTAATTCGTCCGAATAAATTTCGATACTGCCTTCGTATTCCTTATTTCCATAACCGCGCGAAATTGGTTCGTAACCTGCTCCGTATTGGTTCTCTTTTTTCTGTTTGGTTTTGTATTCGATTTTTGTAATTCCCACAACAGGAACGCCGAATAAAATAACCTTAACGTTTGCCCAACTGTAATTGATGCCGTTTATTAATGGTGTCGCCATGATTATATTGATGTTTTAAATCCGATGTTAACAACTATATTGCGCGCAACTCCTATCGGAACAATGTCGATTGCGACAATTACTTTTGAACTACTCGCAACGTTTTGGTTTGGGTCAATTACAACGCTAATCGCTGACGCTTCGCCATTTCGTACCATTTCGTCGGTTATTACTGTCGCCTGTCCCGTTAAAAACGCAACCGTACTATTTGCCAACGTTCCGTTTGCATTTAGTAACAATGGGCTATTTAAAGACGGTGTTAACGCTTCGTCAACTCCCCTAATTGCTTTGTCAATTACTCGGTTATTTTCGATAAATGCGTAATCGCTTGACGGTGTTATAACCGTGTGGCTGTCATTGTGAAAAGAACCCGATTTGTTTGGGAATTTTCTTAAAAATACGTAACGTTTCAAATCGATTGCGTCTAATAAATTAGTTGTTACCGATGCGTCCGTAAATTTAACGCCGTTGGCAAACGCGATTGTATCTAATTCGATGCCGTTTGTCATGTCGAATTTTGCAACCCAACCGATGTTATCGCTTACGGCTGACAATGAAACCGCCCCAAGCGTTGCGCCCAAAGTTGTTACTGATTTGCCCGTCGCGTAAAAAATGTCGTTTCCTGTTCCTGCTCCGTCTTGACCGATAACGACCGAAACTTTATTGTTTGAAAACGTTGCCAAATCTGTTAACGTTGAAACGCTTGCAACTGCCTTAATGTCTCCCGCGTAAATTACTGACAAAGGCATTTTTGCTGTGTCTAATAAATTGCAAACTCCTTGAATTGCTGTTGTATCGCTAACAGCTAACGCTTTGCTGTCTACAAAAACCCCAAGTTGTCGCATTTCGCCGTTGGTAAAATCCTGCATTGTTTGAATTTCCGTGTAAGTGTACGAAGCGGGTATCGCTTGAAAGTTTAACCACAAAAACCCCTTTGGCGCAATCCTAAAAAATTCCGAAATATGGTAGTACCATGTAGCTTGCAACGAAGCAACCCCGCCCGAAAATGGTGTCGTAACGCTTCCCGCAATTGTTCCCGCAATTGTAGCGGTTAAAAGCCCTGCGGTATTTGCGTAAACCCCTAGCCCTTTTCTAACTTTTACTGTAAACGCTCCCGCAAGTCCAATCGTTGCAATATAACCGTGAACAAAAGAACCCGCATTTATTGCGTTAACTATTCCCGTTGCAACTAATAACGGCGTCGTGTCGCTTGCTAATTTTACGTAACTACCTAAAACAACTGTTTTTGTTGGTTCTGCGTAATTAATTGCAATGCTGTCGCCTGTCGCTCCTGCGTTTGAAATTGTGAAAACTCCTGTCGCTTGCGTTTCGTCTGCATAATCTTTTCCAATTCCTAACGCTACGGCGTCGGCAACTGAAAATATTTGTTTTATCCTGTCTGTTGAAGTAAAACCGCTCGGCAAAGTATTGGTATAAAACAAAAGCCCACTAATGTAGTCTTTGCCTGCCAATGGTCGCCCGAGTCCGCCCTTACCTTTTACAAAACTAATGTTATTTAAAGCCATTTTTTTGTTGGTTTATGTTTGTGAAATAATTAAGAAAAACCGCCTATTTAAAAGGCGGTTATCTTAAAAGTTTTTATTCAAATTATGCGTTGAAACTCGCAAGCGTTTTAGTTGTGTAAATTACAAACTCGCTTGGTTTTGCAATACCAACTCCCATTTTAGCAACGGCTTTGTAAAACCAAAGTTGTGCGTAAGAAACGTATTTGTCAACGATAAACGAAAGGTTATCCAACGAAGCGACTGCCAATTGAATGTTTGACGTCACTTGCGAAGTTGCTTCGCAAAAGTAGAAAGTATTTTCAGGTAAACCCGATGTTACTTCAACTGTAAAACCTTTGTATTTGTTTATACCTGCTTCGGTTGTATCGTTGTTTTTGTACGTTGTTGAGGTTAATGCTTCTTCGTATTTTTGCGCGTCTTCAACTGAAACAATAAATTTCAATTTTTTGTAACGGTCTGCGCTTGCTAATAATGCCTTTGGCATTAATGCTTTAGCCGCTTCCATTTTCGAAATGATGTTGGCGCTTGTTAATGCAACAGGCGTTCCAACTTGCAAAGCGGGAGTCGTAGCGTTCAAGGCTTGTTTGATTAAACCGTCAAAATGTTTGATTGAATAATTTACCGATGCTGTTGTACTCGCTGACGTTGTGTAAGACGTTGAACCTTCGTGTATCATTCTTTCAACAGGTGCGAAAGTTTTTTCGGTATAAAAACCGCCTAAATAATTCACAAAAGTTGCAGGCAATGAACGAGACAACATTTTGTCGGCAAGTTCTGAAACGTGCCAATGATTTTCGAAAATTGACGGGTCAAAGATTTCGAATGCTTCAAACGCTCCTAACGTTATAGTTCTGTTTGACAAAACGGTCGTGTTATTGTCAACAGGCAAACTTGTTCTCGGGTTTAAAACTACGTTTGCAGTTAATACAGGGAATGAGTATTGGTCATTTTTAACCCCTTGTGCAACGTATGCCAAACCTTTGTTAATTGTGTCTAAACCGATAACGGCTTCTGTAATGAAAAACCCTTTTTCAAATTGGGTAAAATTCGATGTTGTACTTAATGACATATTGTTTATTTTTTGTTTTTGTTGTTAATTTGTTTTAATTCAAAGTTTAAAAAGTCTTCGCCATTTTTAAAAATGGTTTCTTCTTTGTTTACTACGGTTTCGATTTTGTTTGCAACTACGTTCAAAGGCAAATTTTCGATTATTGCTTTTGTTCCTTCGAAATCCGCTTTTGCAAGGTTTACCCATACTTTAACAGTTTCGTCGTCGTTTTTAATACGACCTAATTTTGCAAAGTTAGAAATCATGTCCATTGCTTTCTTTTCTTCTGACGCTTCTTTTTCGGTTTCTACTTCGATAATCATTGCGTCGTACTTTTCTTTTAACGAAGTCAATTCCGTTTCCATTTCGGAAATTGTTTTTTTCATTGCTTCGGCTTCTGTCATTGAACTGTTAACGATTTTTTCGATTGCATTTAAAATGCTGTCTTCGTTTGCGTCGTCATTAAGTCCAAGTTTGTTTGTTACTTTTAACATACTCTTTTTTGTGTTAATTATTGGTTTTAAAATTTTGTTTGTAATCTTATTCGCTTGCGTGAATATGTCGGCGTAATATGTCGACGTTATTGTGTCGTCGTTTTGCGACGTTTTTTCAATTTCGGTAGCAAACCCCATTTTTAAACATTCGGTCGCGTTAATCCAACTTGTCGCGTCCATTAATGCCGAAACTTGCTCCATTGTTAACCCGCTTTTTGCTGTTAACATTGTGACTAAACTTTCTTGCATTAATTCCAAAACCTTTTCGTCATTGCCCCCGCTTGGTTTGTGTATCATTAACAAACTGTAATCCATTGCAACGCGATTTCGTCCGCACATGAAAATAACGCCCGCAATGCTTGCGCAAATGCCAACGTTAAACGTGTCGACGGGTGTTTTGGTTTTAATTATTGCCGACGCTATCGAGTAACCGTCCATAACAACCCCACCAATTGAATTAATCCATATTTGAATACGTTTTTTTCCCAACGTGTCTAAATATAACAATTCCTTTTGAAACAATGCGCCGTCAATTCCCATGCCCTCGTCGTCGTCATAGCCGATGTGGGTATTGATTAACATAATTGGTTCGTCGATATTTTCGTCAATGCAATAAATCATAATACAAATGTATAAAATTTTTGTTTTAATTTAGATAAATTCTAAATTGTGTAATACTTTTTTTTAATAAAAACAATAAAATTATTAATTAAATTGTTTTTTTATCTTTAAAATAGACGGTCAACGCTTCGTTTATAACTTTGCTTTTGCTTACTTTTCGGGCGTCCGTTGTTTCCTTTAATTTTTTAAAGTTCAAAGGGCTTGGGTACGCCGTGACGCGTCTTTGTTTTGAAATGCTCAATTTTTTACAATTTCATTATTCGCAAACGAACTATGTAAGGCTGCATGTTTTTGTCAACTCCTGAAACTCCCGCGCTGTCTGTAAAAACTTGTTCTCTTGTGCCAGGGGTTGAAGTATTACCCGATACGCCCGCAATTGGACTAGACGTTCCTATTGCCTTTATTTGAGGTAAATCATTACCACTATCTGAACTTGTTCTTTGTCCGTGTACGTGCGAAACGACTACGGCGTCCCTGCTTCCGCCCGTTGCCCCTAACGTTGCGTAATCTGTGCCGTATGCAATTATAACTTTGCCGTTGTCGTTTGGTGTTCCGTTGCTTCCGTTCATTATTGCCCACCCTGTGCGCTCCAAACGTCCAAGTCCTGTTCCGTCAAAATAAGTGTTTAAATATGTAGCGTCGCAAACCACCTCTTTTGTATCGCCTTTTAACCAATTATTCATTAAAACAAAATCTTTAAATTCAGGTAAACCCGACGACGTTATAGTGTTCTCAACGACAAATTTTCTAATATTGTGAACGTTTCTATTAACCCCGTCCGTAAATTGTACGGGGTCGGCGTTTGTTATGTATTGCGTCGTTTCTATTCTCGCATAGGCTTTCTGTAAACCCGTCAACGTAAACGTTGCACCGTCAAAATTAAAAATTTCGCCATTGTAGTAAATAACCCCCGCCGACAATGTATGAATTGGCGCAACCGTTGAATTTACGCAACCCGATAAAATGTAAATAGTCCCCGTTATTGGATTTGGCAAAATGTTTGTAACTAATCCCGCGATTGTTTCTTTGTGTGCGTCCTGTAAAAATTGCAACGTCCCCGATTTTATAGGCATTGCGTTTGAACTGCTAATGTCTGAAATATTTAGTATTTTCATTTTTTAATATGTTTGTATTTGATAGGTTAACCCTGCGTTTATGTATTTGTCTGCAAAACTTTGAATAATTGAATTACGAATTTCGTTTGTTGTTCCAAGCGATGCAAATAAAGCCGTCGGAACGTTTATTGTTAAATTATATTCAGTCTCGAAACTGTAAGAATTAACAATTAATTGGTCGCTTGCGTTTGCTCCTACCGCCGTGCTTTCAATTTCATTTATTCCAACCCTAAAAATTGGAATTGATGCAATATCGTTTGTTGTTAAATAAATGTCGCTAATTCCGATTTTTGGTTGCCTAAAAACACTACCAAACCAAATATTTATCGCGTATTCTAAATTTAATTTTGACCCTGTAATACTCAAACGAAAATCCGAACCCAAAAAGTTTTCAGAAACTAAACGCCATTTTTCCGATAGTGTCGGTTCTGTTGTGTTTCCGCTTTCAACGCTTTGAAAAATACTTTTCCCGTATTTTACCAAATCATTTTTTGCATAAGTTCCCAACGCCCAATTTGGCAAAATTGTATAATCTTTATAAGTTGTAAATAGTATATTGTGATTGTTCGCAACTTCTGCAACTAATGCGGAATTAAAAGCGACCGTTTTTTTTGTTCTTTTATCAGGAACTAAAAGGCTTTCGATTGTTGTATTATAGTTGACGTTGTACATTAAACCGCGATAAATGTTAATTTTTCCGTGAAAGTGTTTCCCGCGGTTGTTTCGCCTACAATATAACCCGAAACCGTTGGAAATATTCGCGAAATAACCGTATTGTTTTGAATTAAAAATGTTCCATTTTCAAACGTTGTGACGTCGCTTCGCATTTTAACGTTTTTTAATAAAACGTCGCTAACTCCAACGACGCCCCTTATTGCAAATTCAATATCGGAAACCTTTAAAATTCCATTAAAAGACAATGTCGATAAAAAAGTATTTATCGCATTTATTACAGTTCCCGAAATTACCGTACTATATTGACCGTCGAAATAAACTTCGGCGTCAATGTATAATTTATCCGATGTTAAACTTTGACAATTGTAATTAACGCCAACAACTCCAATTTGATTAACATAAGATTTTAACGAAATTAATTCCGCCGAACTTAACGCGACAGGCGGTTCGCTTTTCGCAACTTTTACAATAACCTGATTTGACAATGTAGTTACAACCGAACAACGCGTTATTAAACGCAATGACTTGTCAATTACAGGGTAAACAGGCGCAAAATTTACTAGTTCAACTATTTGCGGGTTTGTTGCCGAATATTGAAACTCTAAAACCTTTGAATTTACCCAACTTGCCGTCGCGGGTATTCCTTGGCTTATTTTTAATTCGTTAGCCGTTATAAAAGTGTCGATAATTTGCTCCAACAACAAAATTGCCGACGCTTGAACGTAAGCGAATAAACGCCAAATTGCGCGTTTGCTAGTGCTGTTTGCTTCTGCTAATTCAGGCGTTGCCTGTATGTCTGCGATAATTCCCGCCTGTATTTGTTCGATTGTCCTTGCCATTTTATTTATTTATTTGTAACGCCGTTGGCGGTGTGCTTAATATTTGCGGTTTTACCGCTGTGCTGTCTACGTAATGCGTTTTAAAATCAATTTCGTAATGGTATACGTTTGTATGGTTAAAATCTTGTTTCTCGCTTTTTCTGTAAAATTGCCCCGAAAATACAGGGGTGAAAAATGTTAATTTTTTAATAACCAAATCCCGAAGTACAAAGATACCTAAATTTTCGTCGATATTTGAACCATTATAAAAATCGTGTCCAATATGTATTTTTACATTTAAGTCCGTCGCTTGGTAATTGTCGCCCAATATTTCGAAATCGTCCGCGCTTATTTCTACAAATGCGCAAGGCATAGGAAACGAGTAAATTTCGCCTTCGTCCATGTAGTTAAATTGATTGTTCCAAATTGAAACCAATTTAAATTCGGGAATTGCGCGAAGTTGCGCGATAATTTCATTTATAACATTTACCATATTTTCGAAAATTTTTCGTTTATTTTATTTAACAATATTTTGTTTAATTTTTCAGTCATTCCAACGAATTGTCGTTGCGGTATTTTTCCCGCCCCTTCGTTGTGATAACCTGCATATTCGTTTTTGACGATTAAAGTATAACTTAATTCGCTATGTTTTATTCCGTTACTTACTGAATTGGCAACGTCTTTTCGTAAACGACCCGAACCCTTGCCCTGTAATATTGCGCGCGTTCTTTTTCCTGGGTCTTTGCTTCCTTCGTACGCCCTTGTCCCTGCGATGCGCCTTTGAACTTCGCGCCATTTTTGACCGTTAAATCCTTGTTCCCTGAAATTGTTTAAAAAGTCGTTTTTAGCAACGTTTGCCAATGACAAAGACAAACCCTTTTCGGCTTGTTTTAGTCTTATTTGTACGCGGTTAAAATCGAATTGACTTGCCATAATACCCAAAATAAAAATGTTCCTAAAAATACTATTCTAATTACTAACGAATTGAAACTTATTCCTTCGTCAAAATAAATTGATTTCGGACGTTTGTTTTTTTTGTTTTTCATTGTTCTTTTATTGGTTCGAAAACGATGTCGTTTTCCTGTTCTTTTAACGGTTTTGAATGTTTGTTGTCGCCCGAAGTTATTTCGCTTGGTATTCCGTCGGGAAATGCGTCGCAACCTCCGTCGCCTGTAAATCGTCTAAAATGTTTACATTTAAAACAAACCAAATTTACTGCTTCCATAATTTTTATTTTTTAAAGTATTTATCTATTGTTTTGCCGACTTTTTCGGCGTATTTTGACGGATTTGTTTTCAATTTGTATTCGGTAAATGCTTCCGCCATAAATTCGTCGATATTTGTTTGCGCATAATCGCCTAAATATAATTTGCCTAATTCGTCAAAATTTTTCGCCTTGTATAATTTTCTCGTTTCGCTTGTGTAACTTCTTTTAAGGCTTCGAATTTCCGCCCAAAATGGACTATATCCGTCAAAATTGGTTCTTATGTCGCTAACTGATATAATATGCGCAAATTCATGCGTTAACGTCGAAATATTTAAATTTTCAAAATCGACTTTTGATTTTCCTGCGGTTTTCAAAAACCCATTTACAATGTTTGCCCGTTCTTCGGTCGCCCTTGCCGAATTAAAATTGCTTCCAAAATTTAATTCTTTTAACTCTCCGCCTGTATTATATCTGACCCTTCCATAAGTTCCACTCGTTGACTCAAATAAAATTTTAGGTTCTGACGCTGTTTTAAATGAAATATTGTAATCTTTTGTTAAATCAAATAATTGTTTACTTCGTGAATTAATTTCATTTAAAGTTAATTCGTCGGAAAATATTGTCGACGTTCCTTTTAATTCCAAATTTTGTTCAAATATATTTAAAACGTTTGTTTTTGCTTCGTCAATTGTTTTCGCGGGTGTAAATACGTTTTTAAATTCAGGAATTGGCAACCCAAAATTTTCTTTTGCAAACTCCCTGTCGGCTTTTGGTACGTCAAAATACGGGTGTTCTTTGTTGAAAATTAAACGGTCTTTTCCGCTGTTGCCCTCAAATAATGGGTTTCGCTTTTTGGAAACTTCCGCCGTTGCTTTGTCGGCGTTTTCTTTTGATGTTATACCCGCCTGCGTTGCGTCTGTTTTGTCAAATTGTATAACTGTGCAACGGCAATTGAAATGGTTTAAAGGTGTGTTGACGCTCCAAAATTTATCGCCAACGGGCAAACAAACCCCGTCCAATGGTCTGCAAATATCCGAAGTATTTTTGTCGATTACCGCGCTGTATTGTAAATAAGGCAATTCAAATTTTTGCGCTTCAATTTGTTCCCAACGCGTCGCCATTTGCGCCTGTCCTATTGCTGTGCTGTATTCAGTTTGTAACCAATTTTTGTTATATTGGTCGTAAATCGTTAACGCTTCTTTTTTAAAGTCTGCAAACGATTTTATTGTGTCTACATTCGATAATAAACTTATGTCCTGTATTTGTTGGTAAACCTTCGCCCCTGAAAACATATAAATGTTTTCTTTTAATTCATTTAAAAGGCTTTGACTTGGCGCACCCTCAACGCTACCAAAAGCCGATAACAATTTTGTTGAAATCGCGTTGTATAAATCGACGGGCAAATCGCGGGTCGTTATTGACCCGTTAAAAACCCCTTCGATTAATGCGTCGATTTGCTGTTGGGTATAATTCATTTATTTATATAAATTTTCTAATCTATTTTTAACGCTTTGGCTTGGGCTTGGGCTTGACGCTACGGCGGGCAAATCAAATAGTTTTATTCCTGTTTGTTCTTCGAAATAATCTTTATCAATTTGCAAACCTGCCTTTTTAATTTCGACCGCCATTGCAATAATATTGTTGTTATTTTCGTTTTGCTCGCTGTCGTTTTTAAATTCGAATTTTGCGTCTTCGGGAATTGGAAAACCTAAATTTCGAAGTCTCGGTAATAGTTCGCAATTAATAACGTCCGTTAAAAATACGCCGTCTTTTGTTTTTTTGTCTTCTAACGCTTTCGCTGTTGGGCTGTCTTCGCCTTGGCTTGCGCCAATTTTTCCCGCTGTGCTGTCTATTGCGTCGGCATGTCCTAAAATCAATTTCGAAATTTTCTTTTCGATGCGTTGCTCCAAATCGGCATAACCTTTGTAGCCTGAACCGCCGATGCTACTTTCTAAAAATTCGATTGTATCGTCCATTGCGTCCAAAATCGCATAACCTGCCGACCCCATATTTGCGACGGCGTCTTCGAACGTGTCGCGTTCAACTCCTTGCGTTTTGTTTGTTTTTCCAATCCTGTAAGGCTGTGAGTATAATTCGACAAAGTCGCCGTTATAACCCAATAGATTGCGCAAAAATATTTCGTACAATGCAACCGAATAAAGTAAACCAAACCCGCATTTTGACGAACCTATCTCGTTAACTGTTTTTATATAAACGTGCCAATTTTTAAACTCGTCGGCTTCGAAACTTACGCCGTTTGTATCGTAAGGAACTGACGAAACGACTTTGCGGTCGGGCGATACATTCCAACGTTTAATAACTTCGATGTCTTCAAACTTTCCGTCTTTGATGTCGCCTAAACTTACTAACGTATAACCAAAAAATATCGTATCTAACGAAAACGACATAAATTTATTAAACCATGCGGAATTTAAAAGCAATTCGACGGATTCATTTACTGAACCGTCGGGGTTTGTTATTTGCCAATCGCGTAACAAAGTCAAATCTTTTCGTCGCTCGATGCAAGCCGAAACGTGACCGTTTAAAATTGTATCGACAAATGTTTCCTGCATTTTTACCCTGAATGGAACGTGAGCGCGTTCGGCTTCTTCGATACCTTCTCGCCAAGTTAAAGTATCTTGTTTGATACGTTGTAACTGCAACGGCATAACTTTTGACCCTAAATTTTTCGGGTTGGTTTCCTGCGGTGTTAAAATTTGCGTGTAATTAAAAAGACTTTTAACCCCTTTTATTGATTTGTCAATTATACCCATTTTTAATATTGGTTTATATTTTTACTGTTCCCGCCGTATCTTATGCGGTTGCCCTGTGCGGGCGATATTGGCGTCAACTTCGGCGTAACTTCGCCAAATGCGCACATTTTTAAAAACGCGATTGCGTTTTCGTAGCGTGTTATCCTTAATTCAGGAACGTTGCGCGGTGCAATTCGACTGTGCAAGTGATATAATGAAATATCGATAATGTACGCCAATAATTGCGGGTCGCGTGCTGTCCCTGTTTTTAATAATTCCGCGTCGAAATCGTATTTTTGTATTAAATACGAACGCGCTTCGGAAATTGCCAATAAGTCCGCGTTTTCCCTTATTGCGACGTTTGAATTGATAATTTGTTGCAAATTAACGTCCTGAATTTGCAATAAATAGTCGCCCGAATTTAAGTAAGCCATAAATTTTTTATTTTAATAACCTGATTTTGTCCTATTCCTACCGATTGAAATTGTAGACTTTCGTCCGCCCCTCAAATAGTTTTGATATTCAGTTGCAAACGCTACCGTTATAAAATAACGTTTTGCGTCGCTACAATGCCCAAATTCCTCAAAACTTACCTTTGTCGTTGGGTTTGTTTTCTTTGACTTTTTAATCGTTCCGTCGCTGTCTTCTAACGCGTATTGATAGTCAAAAAGGCTTTTTTTACATTTATCATTTACAAAGATAGTTATTTCTTCAAAACAATTGCGATAAATTTCATTAATGAAACCCCCTGATTGTGCGACGCTTGGGTTAACGCTTTGCATACGTAAACGCGGTAAATATTCCGCTAAATTTTGTTGTATTTTAGTATAAAAGTTTTCGCCTTTTGCCAACTTTGTGTCCTCTTTTATACTCGTTCTGTCGCCATATAAAAACAAACCTTTGACCCTGCCAACAGGGTAACGCTGTTTAAATTCGTTGCAAGCGTCCAAAACTCTATTACGTGGGTCGGGCAAACAAATTTCGTCTATTTGCGTTGCGACCTTGCCGTTAATTTGCCAAACTAAACAAGTTATATGCGGGTTAACGTTTTCGTCCCATGTTAAATGAATTGGTAAATTTTCGTCCCAACCTTTTGTCGTGACGTGTTTGTCGGTTTGAAAGTCCTTCCAAAACTCGCCCCCTGTTCGAAGTTTCCCCCAATTACCCAAACCATAAATTTGGTAATAGTTGAAATCTTGTATTTTGTCCTTTTCAAAATCATTGATTACGTGAGTATCGACAAACCCGCCTATTTGTTTATTTTCGTCGTCCCATTCGCCGACAATATATTTGTTGTCTAAATAGTTCGTTTTCAAAATTACCGTGTCTCCCGCGTCGTTTATTTGCGTTTGACAAATATTGCTTTCGATGTCTGTTAATATTTCCCTGTCGAAAATATTTTCTTTTATCCAATGCTGTTCACTTATTGGGTTAAATATTCCGATTATTTGTTGACCGACGCGACCCCTTAAACGCTTTTTAATTTGCTTAAAATCCAATTCGTCAAACTGCGAAATTTCTTCCATTACTACCCGCTTAAATTGGGAAATACCTTTGACTTTTTCGCTGTCGTCCAAACCACGAAAACGAACAAACGAACCCGTCGGGACGCAAATAATATAGTTTTGTTGTATTACAAATAAATCATTTAAACCCCATTCGGAAATTATGCCTTTAAAGTCGGCAAATATACTGTCGCGAATATCTGACGCGTATTTCCTTAAAATTAAAGTATTTTCGCCCTCGCCTGATAACATAAGGACGATTTGAAGTTGTACGACTGAATAAGTTTTGGAACTTGACGAACCGCCGTAAACCCATATAAAACGGAAATTGGCATCATTAAAATATTTTAATAAATGCCAATATAAGTTATTGAATAATTTAGGATTAAAATTTATCTTATCCATTCGCTGTTGTCGTCGTCCGTTTCGTCGTCGTCCGCGTCTCCATAGCCAACGCGTAACGTCTTTTGTGTGATTTCCTGTTTGATTTCCTGAACGTTTATTGTTTTGCCTTCTAAACGGTCGATAATTTCCTTATAACTGTATAAATCGCCTTCGATTGCCTTTGCGACTTGTTTTAAGTGTATTTGTTCGGCTACCGTCAAACTTTCGATTTCGTTTGTTATTGGGTTCTCGGCTTTGGTCTTTAAATCTAAAAACCTTTGCAATATTGTTTTACTATTTTGCGAACCAACAGGACGCCCGTTTGGATTGCCCGATTGTCCTTTTTGAAATTGGTGTTTTTTGATGTCTTGTTTTGCCATTATTACTGATATTGTGCTGTAAAACGCAAAGTTAATTCATTTTTGACGGAACGATATAAAAACCGTCTACAATTTTAACGTCGGGCAAAAGTCGATTATATTTTGTAAAACCGTCCATTCCTTTGGTTTTTAGTTTTTTAGCTTGTTCTTTTGTGTATTTCATTATTTTTTTATTTTGCGCAATACTGTTGTTTTTCTGTCGATAATTACCCAATGGAAACCGTTTTTTAATTTAACGGCTTCTGTTTCCTTTGCTTCTTTTAAGATTACGTTTGCCTTTCGTTTCAAACGTTTTTCGGTTTCGAAAATTGTTTCGATTATTGGGTCGGGTTGTTTTTGTTTCATAAAATAAGCCTATAAGTTTATTATTTCCTTTTTAACTTCGTACCAATACTTTGAACCCGTTTCTTTTATTAATTCGTTGACTACTATTTGCGCCAATTCCCGCGCCGTAAAATCTGAAACTTTGTTGTTTACTTTATTTGGCAAAGTAAGATAAATTTTTTCGTATAATTCGTTTGCTTTTTGTTTCGCTGTCATGATTATAAATTGCTATTTGTGAAACAAGCGTCGTAAAATTCGGTTGCCGTTCCTTTAAACTGACTATCGAACGACGACAATATTAAATCCTTTTCCCGCTGTTGAAACGTTCGGGCGTAATTTATAGCAATGTGAAACGCCCCGTTTCGTGCCAAATCGGTTTCGTCGGCTTCCGCTGTTGGGACAATGTTTTTTGTTAATTCGTCAATTAACATTTCAATTGATGTCTTCATAATATTTATTTTTATAATAATTTAGCCAAAAGCGTTTCAGGCTTTGCGGTATTGTTTCCCACGTGTACAAAGAAACGTCTATTTCCTGTTCCTTGTTTAATTTGTTTATTATTTTTTGTTTCATTGTTTTTTTATTAAATAATTATTAAACGTTATTTTTTAAAACGGTTATGTATTACGGCGATAATCGCCGTTTTTTACCGCTTTTTCAATTTCATGTAATTATTTGCTCGCTCTTTTATCTGTTTAAATTGTTCGTCAATTTGTTGTCGATATTCTTTGTCGGTAAAATTTAATTTTAAATTGTGTTTTGATTCGCATATTTCATTACAGTATAATGCGTCGGTAAATCCTTTGTTTATTACCTTACTACAATTATTACAAAGAGTAGCGCCGTTTCCGTTGTTAAATTTGTGTTTTGGGTATATCATTGCTCGATGTCTTGAATGTAATCTTTGAAGCCTTGCAAAACTGATTCTTTATGAAATCCGTTTGCAATTAGCAAATTAAAAAAAGTATTGATATATTCGTCCAACGTGCAATCGTCGTTTTCGTATTCAGTCGTGTGCTTTTGTCCGTAACTTTCAACTGTTATTTTCATTGTTCCCCTTTTTTGATTAAATAATACCATAGCCAAATCATTTTCGACCGCATAAATTCGTATGCTAATAAAACTAAAATATACTTCATAATTTTAATTTAATTGTGCTTTGCTGTATTCGTTCATTAACTTTTCAAATTCTTTAATTGCGTCGTCGTAAACCTGTTTAAAATTCATAAATTCATAAACCTGACCGTCTGCATTTTTGTTTTTTATTACGATTTGCCTTTGATGCTTTCGGCTTTTTAGTAATTTAATATCTAACGGGTCGAGCGGTAAAATATTCATTTCGCCATTTTCGGGGTTTATTACTACCAATTCAAACGCGTTTCGGGGCAACCCTGCGGGCGTCTTTTTGTAATTCATAACCGCGAAAGGTATTTCGGCGTCAATTAGCTTTTCTATTCTTTGCATTTTAATTGTATTGTGATAGTTAAATTTCCTTCGTGCGCTTCTAAATTGTCAATTCCAAGCGTAGACATTGCGTTTTCTAATTTGACGAAATAAGGCGGTTGTTTGCGCTTCAAAATTGATAAATTGGCGGGCGTATAATTTAAAACGATTGCCAATTCGTTTTGAGTCCTTCGGGACTTGTAAAACAGTTCTTTAAATAAACCCATTTATTAATATTTAAAAATGTCCAAAAATCTTTGCAAAAACGTTCTTTTTGGTTTTACGTCCCCGAAATGTTTTTCGATAATTGATTGTTTTGTGTTTTTCGAAATTTTTGTCGCAAGGTTTAAAACTTCCAAAGATAATTCGGGCGTGAATTTTTTTAATACAATGTATTTTGCGCCTTTACGGCTTCCAACGTTTTTAATAATTGCAAGTTGTTGCATTGCCCGAATGAAATTTTTATTAATTTTCAATTCCCTGCATAATTGTGTCAAATTAATTGACGGGTTTACTTCGGCGCAAAATAAAATAATATCCAATGCCTTTTCGTACTTTTTAATCGTTTTTTGATTGCTCATTTTTTTGTTTTTTTTAAGTTATTAATTTTGTCAAATATACAATTCCTTTTGAATTACAAATATAAAAACAATAATTTTTTTATTTATTTTTTTACTTACGTTCAAAGAACGGGTTTAAAACTTCAAACCTACCGACATAAAATTCGTCGTTATCGATGTATTTTATTGAATGAAACCAAACGCCGTCCCTTATAAAAGTTCCCGACAAATAACATTCGCGCCCGTTTTTATCTTTTTTTATTTCGGCGTGTTCGGGAACTTGTTTTGTTCCATGCCAACGGCAACCCGCGCGCAATTTAAGTTGATTGTTCATTTTTTAAAATCTTTGTTAATTCCCTGTATTTGATTTTTAAAACTTCGATTTCAGGAACGGACAATTTTGTCACGGTGTTTCTGCTGTCGTTTAATTTTAAAAGTTTATCGTTACCGATGCGCTCGCCCAACCTCAACGAATATTCATTTATATTGCCGTGTCGGTGTTGGTTACATTCGACGCACTGCCCGTGTACATTGTCAACGTTAAACCTTAAATTTGGGTATTTTCCGACGCTGTAAAAATGCCCCGCGTCGTATTTTGTAGTTAACGATTTCCCGCACGAAACGCAACCCCTGAATTTGTCCCGTTCCCTTATGTATGTATTGAAAATTTTTTGCAATTCCTGCAAATAGTCTTTATGGGTTTTTAGTTTTTCTTTTAAGATTTTGCGCTCCTGTTTTGCTTTGTTGGCTTTTAATTTGTCCGCGTGAACCTTTGCGCAATCGTAACCGCAAACGCCCTGCAATTGTCGCAAGGGCGTAAATACTATTTGGCAAGTTTTGCACCTGCGGGGTTTAATTTTATTTTCCATTTTATTTGCTGTTAAAAATACGCCTTACTATGTAGCCCCTTAAAATACTGACTATAAAAAAAACTAATGTAATAATCAAATTTTGATTAAAAGAAACGGGAATATTTAACAACGGGTACAATATTAATTGTATTAAAATCGATGTAATTAACCCGATTAATGTTTGAAAAATAGACTCTATTATTGAATTTTTTTTACTTTGTTTCATTTTTTTAAAAAAGTTTAGTTTGGTTAGTATGGTTTTTAATACGCTCCATTGCTTTGTCAAAGTATTCTTTGTCTAATTCGCAAGCCGTGAGGTTAAACCCGTAATCGTGGCACGCAATCGCAATACTTCCCGACCCTAAATGCGTGTCGAGTATTTTATCGCCTTGCGTTGCGTATTTGTCTAAAATCCATTTGTAAAGTTTAACGGGTTTTTGTGTTGGGTGTATTTTGTTTTGTTCTGTCAAAACTGAATATCGAAATATTTTTGCGGGACTTTGAATTGTTGAATAAGCAAATTCACACATTGAAAGACTAAAATTTTCAGGTTGTTTTTTATCCCAAATAATAAAACCTTGCGAATTGTTTAAATAATCTAAAAAATAATTTCCGCCCCAAACAATGTAATTTTTAGAAACTCTTTTTAATTCATTAAAATAATTCTCTAACGGTATTTCGTTGTCCCAATCCTTTTTTTTGTGCTGTTGTCTAATTGGGTTTTTGCTTATTCCAATTCCATACGGCGGGTCAACTATTGCTAAATCAAAATAATTGTCGGGGTAACGCGCCATTAATTCCATATTGTCTTCGTTTGTAATTGTTAACATATTAATAAAATTGTAAAGTTAAATTTTCGTTTGGTTCTGGTATGTCGACGCCAAAATATTCGTTTGTAAATTGTCTAATTTCCGCGACAAATTCCATAAATTGCGACGTTGACAATTCCGTCGTCGATTTGACCCGCTCGACAACTTCGCCCGTGTCTTCGTTTGTCAAAATTACTTCTTTTAAGAACTTTAATTTAATTAAATCGTGCGTCGCTTCGTTTGTCATGATATAACCCGCGTCGCGCAAACAATTTTGTACTATTGGAATAATTACGCCGTAATAAAAAGCGTTTTGCGGGTTTGACCTTTTTTTCTTTGATTTTTCAAAAGTGATTAAAACGTCGTTGCCTTCAAAACTTCGTATTGCGTCAATAATTAAATTGCGGTTTCTTTTCAGGTTTCCGCCGTTTACGTTTGACCTGATTGTTATTTTTTGCATTACAATAACAATTCAAAGTCCGCAATAATTTGTCCGTCGTCGTCCCATTTAAAATAACCCATTTCAACGCCTTTGGCGAAATACTTTGATTTTTTTACGTTGGCAATCATTTTGCGCAAGTCTTCGCGTTCCTGCGGGTCGCTTACGAATTGAAACCACGAAAACGAATTAGTCGGGTTGTATAATTTTTTAATTATTCCCAAGTCTTCTAATTCAGAACAACGCGCGGACGCTGTTTGTATTTTCCAACCCATTAAAACAAGGTTTTCAATTGTTAACGGTTTTTTTGAAATTTCCAACAGTATTTTAGCCCTGTCGCTTGTCGCTTTTCCTGACGTTAATTGATAATTTAACGCGTCGATTTTGTTTGATTTCATAATTTTAATTTTTAAAAGTTTGGTTTTGTTTTATTACTAAATATTTTTTCGATTTCATGTTGTGTTACCGTTTCGTTAATTACGCAAGGCAACCAATCGGCATTTACTTCAAAGGCAAAATTTTCAAACGGTTGGTTTCTGCTATATTCGGACGTTACCAAAACCGATTCGTCTTCTTTTTCTACAAATACGACCGTTTCGGCTTTTTTTAATACCGCCGACCCTAAATGACCCGTTGGCTTATTACTTCCAAAATTTCGGTGCAAAACTGTTATTATGTGGCAATTTTCGTTCCCGCTCCATTCTAATAGTTTTTGACTTACTTCGTTCGACGCTTCCAAATTGTTTACGTCGTTAACCAAATCGGCGACCCCGTCAATAATTAAAAGCCCGATGTTTCCCTTATATTGGCTTTCATTAAATATCCAATCAATGAATTTAAAACGTTCGTTTGCGGACAATGTACGAAGCGCAAAAGGTTTGTAATTTATAGGATTTGACCCTACCATTTCGGCAACCCTGCGGAAAACTCTTTGGGCGTGGAATTGGCTTTGTTCCGTGTCGATGTCGATAACCCATTTTTTGCCAACGT
>Ga0209353_10000234_pt1 | contig 34496 bp, 38 predicted proteins | sample LauGreSpBDMM15SD_2_FD_187561 | JGI IMG/M metagenome (GOLD analysis project Ga0209353, IMG submission 187561) | Freshwater lake microbial communities from Lake Michigan, USA - Sp13.BD.MM15.SD (SPAdes) (version 2) | ecosystem: Environmental > Aquatic > Freshwater > Lake | place: Lake Michigan... | reverse complement strand
AATACCGCCAACTCCAGTTTCAATTTCATCTGTAAGTAATTCTCTGTCAAAATCCGGAGCGTCTCTACGCTTATCAACTATCTTATTAGTAATAGGTTTAAATAACTTTATTATTTCCGCGGAGCCTTCTCTTCCCTTAGTATCATAAATTTGTTGCACTTTATTGGAAGAAATTGAACCACTTTCATTTTTAATTATTTCTTTAACGGTGTCTTCTTCGCTTACTTCTTTTTTAGCGGCTGGTTTTTCAGTTGTTTCTTTTGCAATTGCTCTTTTAAGTTCGCCTTCTAATTTTCTTACTTCTTGATCATATTCATCTGGATCATAATCACCTTCATTTTCTTCTAAATCAGCAATTTTTTCTTTTACTAATTCTACGGGTGTTTTTGAAAATTTACTTTTTTGTTTTTCTTCTTGATCTCCACCAAAAGCCTTGCCTCTGAATTTAATTAAATTTGACGGTTGTTTTTTACCAAAGTGAGCTTCTTTATTATAATCTTTTACAAATTGATATATATCTGCACCTTCGTTTTCTTTAAATTTAGGGAACCCTTTTGGAAGAATATTATTTATAAAGTTACGAACTGCATTTAAAGAATCAGCAGGCAATTCAACGCCGTCAGACCCCAAATCAGATAAAGCATTTAAAGCTTCTTCGTAATAGTCAGTATCTTTTATTATATCTCCTTTTTCATCTCTTAATCTTAATCCGTTTTTACCTCTTTTAGCATAACTTGAATCAAGGCGAGCAGTAACTAAAGCATACAAATTAGGATCATATTTTTCTAAATATGTTAATAAATCTGCTCCAGCTTTATCTACTCCTTTTTGGTCTACAAATGCTTTTTTAACAGCAGAATGTAATACTTCATGGGACCCAACCCCTGTTCTGCCGTTATTTGCTGAATTTTTTATATGGACTAAGGCTACTTGTTCGCCATTTATTATTATATTAGCACCTTCAGCAGATCCGTTTTTAATAGCGTCAGCAAATTCTTTTTTTGATTTTGAATTTTCTTTTGCTTGTTCAGAACTATTATATGCTTTTATTATTTGATTATCAGCATTTGCTCCTTCAAATTGTTGGATAGTAATATCTACTCCATTGTTTTCAGCAAATGCTTCTGCATTAATTATTCCGTCTTTTATAGATTTTTCATAATGAGAATATGCGTAATTTTCAAAAGCTTTTTCCTTTATAGCTTCTGTTGAAATATTGGTTTTTCCTGTTTCAAGTTCTAATTCTTGTTTTGCAGTAGTTAACAATTCTTCTGATGTTTTAGTATCTAAATTATTAAAATTTGTTATTACTTGGTTAATACTAGTTTGTTGCATTCTAGTATTGTACATATTATATCCTTGTGTTAAATCAAATTCAAATCTAGCGTCAGTATTCACTTTCTTGCTTTCTGCAGTAATAGCTGGGTCAGTTAATAATGTTTCTCTTTGATCTACTAATTCATTAAACTTGCCTCTATAATGTGTTTCCAAAGCCTTTAATTGAGCAGGGTCTAAACTTCCGTCTTGTGCTGCTTCATAAAAATCTTTATTTACGCTTCTAATTTTTCTATTAATATCCCCAACTTGGGTAGCTTGTTCTATAGTTAAATCAATTCCAAGCCTATTTATAATATCATTTTCAATACCTTCGCTTTCTCCTAATAATTCTGTAACTAATTTTTGTACCGCTGGAGCCTGCTCCGTTAGGGGTATGCCTTGGTTTAAAGCATATCCAGAAACGCCTGTTATTTCGCTTATTTGTTTTGCAATATCTTGTATTCTTCTGCTTTGCTTTTTAGCTGCTAACTCGCTCACTACGGCTCTTTTGATAACCTTTGTAGTTTCAACACCACCAAAACCAATACCCATTACTCCCCCTTGAGCAAAAGATTCTAACCCGCCTTCAAATAAATTTTTATTTTCACCTAATATATATATATCAGAAAAGTTATTTGTTATAGTTGTTCCTAATTCAGATAAACTCTCTGTTTTAAAATTTTTAACAGCTGTTTTGCCGGCCCACTTTAACCCTTCTTGCAATGTTTTTTTAGGCAACATTTTTGTAGCATTGCCTAATCCTTTTAATATTTTTAATGTGCCTAACACTTCAAAAGTTACTTCAGCGCCTCCATATATAACTTTGCCGGCAAACTTTTTATATTCAGGTAAACTTAGAAATTCTTCATCAGATGCAATTTGTTGTTCTAAATTAGCTTGCTCAAACGGATTATCTGTATTCTCTAATGCATAATAGTTTGCACTTAACCTTTCTTTAGCATCCGATGCTTCGATAGCCATTTGGGTTGACTTACCACCATAACCACTAGCAAAAAACAAAGGCATTGCTGCAGAGCCTGTAAATGCCATACCTATAGAAGGCACGTTATTTACAATCCCACTCATAAGCCAATTACCAGCATCGTCCATATCGCGGATTTTATCAATGCCAATCGACTTTTGATATTCCTTTTGTTTTTTATCCATTTCACTGGCTAAATAAACAAATCCCGAAGTGTCTCTTTTCATTACTTCTTCGTGGGTTGATCCCGTTAATATACCGCTACCATAGGCAGATAAATCTTTTAATGCCACCCCTACATTTCCAACAGTAGCTTTTGTAGCTGTAACTAGTTGGCTAAATCTATTATAATTAGCTCCAAAACTTTCAATAGCGGGTAACATAACTTCATTAGCCGTACCTGTTTCTTGTTCTAATTGTTTTTGCCTATCGTTTAAACTATTTTGCTCTGTTTGTAAACTTATAAATTCATCCTGTAATAATTTTCCTTCTTCTAGCGTTTTAATTGGAGATATTTTGTAAGCATTAAATTTATTTTCAAAATCTTTAGTTCTTACATTATAGTTATTAATAGATCTATCAAACGCTTTTAAAGCATGCTTATTTTCATTTACAATTTCCTGAGTAACTATTTGTAAATCTTTTCTAGTAGCGGTTGGCAATGTTCTAGCGTAATCAGTTGATGCTCTATCTATAAAATTTTCTTTTCTACTCTTATCCCACGCAATTACTTTCTCTTCTTTTAATTCTGGCAATATGCCAGTTTTCTTCCAAGTTGAATATAAGTCATAATCTTCCGGGTTTTCAAAATCTTGCTTTGTAATACCAGTATAACTTGAACCTGCACTTCCGCCAATACCTATAGAGGATGTATCCGATCTATTTGATTGCTCTAAGTCCTTAAACTTAGAAACCATAGAAGTCCTAGCTTGTTTTATTTTTTCTTCAGGCGATAAAGCAGGAGGCGTTATTTTTAATAAGTAATCAGGATTTGTTTTACTTATCCTTTGTTTTGCTTTACTTATATAATTAGGGTCTTTTATTTTAGCAATATATTCATTCATGCTTTTTTGATCTTTTGGATCAAAATCTTGCCCTAATGTAGATGCAACTTCGCTTGACGAAAATTTGTTAGGTACAGCCCCCATAGGCTTAAAATTAAAATTATCCCCAAATTCATTTTGAGATACTTCAATTCCTAATCTATTTAATTTTTTATTTAAACCCGCAACTGTTTCAACTTGGCTATCATTTTCTAAATCATACTTTAAAATAGTATCAGGACTTTCAAAACTTATTTCGTCCTTTGCTATTTTTGTTCTATAATCTGCCGTTTTATTAAGTTCTAATTGCTTTTTTGCTTGTTGCTCTTGTTCAACAACTTTTTTTGCGACCATCTTTTTATTAGTGGATTTCCACATAATAGAAGAACTACCTAACCCAGTTTTTATTTTATTATCATCCTTTATTAAACTAGACGCAAAATCATCAACACCACTAGTTTTTAATAAATTAACTTTTGACGATGCCGATGAAGGTTTTACTGGCTTGGATACCGTACTTTTTACAGTTGCACCTGCATCCTCCCTTGCAACTGACTTTCGCTTTCCCGGCGCTTCTACTTTAATCTCTTTTGCTTTCTCTTGCTTTTTAGGTTTCAAAGCTAATTTATTTCTTTTAATAATATCATCAAATGTTGTGTTATTATCTTTAGCGGTTTGATTTATTTCATCTATTGTATATAAATCGCCTTCTTCGTTAATGTACTCTTCCATATAGTTTTAATTCAATTATTATTTTAATTTTGGTTTTGTTTTTGCTGGAATACCAAGAATAGTTTCTCTAAAATAAGGACCACTTACTTTATTGTTACGCACTTCTAACATATCTGCGGAAACTTCCTGTACCGCACCTTTTTCTTTATTAAATATAAATTTTTTTTGTCCTCCTTTTGATGGCACAACTAATTCTGTAATCTTTCCGTCAACTAATTTAGCGTATTTCTTTTTATAATCATCAATTTGGGCTTCGCTAAAATAAGGTTTAATAGGTTTTCCGCCGCTAACTGTTGAAGTAGTAGCTCTACCTTTTTTAGGGGCTTTAGGGTCAACGATCGTTGTTATTGTTACATTTCCATTTTCATCAAGTATAGGTCTTTCTTTTGGCAATGTTCTTACAACGTAGTCTAAATAAGCTTTTTTAAACTCTTCTTTTTTCTTTGGATCAGCTAATAATGATTCCGCAGTTAAATTTGAATCAGCACCTTTAAAAACGTCATGATATGTTCCTGCAGCCGCTAATGGGTCTGCTAATAATCCGTCTGCTTGTATATTTATTTTAGGCTTTAATGTATCTATAGCCTTAGATTCATCTAATTTAAGCACATCTTTTGAAGAAATATACCCTGCTTTTTGTGTTACGCCAACTGTTGTTTCAACAGAGTTAGGCAAATAAAATTCGTCTTTAATAATGTCAGGGACCCCTGTATCTTTTCCTGCTTTGTCTTTTTGGCTTGTAAATAATCCGCTCTCAATTTTCATTAAGTCGTCTTGCTCTGTTGTGTCATAATTATAATTTATAACTCCTTCCCCATTAGACGCTTTATTAAGTTGCACAGCATCAAAAGTTACCGGTGTAAATGGTTTACCGTTAACATCCCCGCTAACAACAAATGATTGTATCAATGTTTCAGGCTCTATGACCACTTTTACTGAACCCTTTGCTTTTCCAGTAAGAACATTATAAGCATTAACTTTATTTACATCATTACCAATTGAACTTACTCCACCAGGTAATCCAATTTTTTTAATACCTGTATTAAATTCTTCATAACCAGAGATGAGAGAAGTCATAGTATCCGCAGAAGTGCTTATAGCATTTTTTAAACTAGACATTCTTTTAAGAGTTGAAGCTCTATCTTTAGATGTGCCGTTTAATAATGATGAATTTAAGTCTGCATATTCTTGAACGTATGGATCGTATGTAGTATGCCAGTCAATAGATTTATTAGCAGCCGTATTTTTATCTAATTGACCGTATAAAGCTAAATTCCCTTTATCAATTTCTAATTGATTTGCCTCTAATGTTTTCTTTTTTTCATCAATATCTTTGCGACGCCGTGTGGCATAATCACTAGCTGTATTTGCTATTGATTCAAACATATTTTGGTATGCTTTACCTGATTGCGTATCTATGTATGTTTCTGGATTTGCGTATGCTCCCATATATTATTTAGTTTATTATAAATTTACCTGGAAATGATGAACCCATTCCCCAATTACTACCTATTGTAGGAGTAGCTGTATTAGTATAATTTTGATTAAATTGTGCAGATACAGGGCTTTGAGCAAGGCCCGCGGAGGCTAACCCAGGATCGACTGCTGATGTTTGCGTATTGTAATTATTAGTAGTCCCTCCAGCAGAACCTGCTTTTGCGGCAGAGCCTGCTATAGAAGCCAGCCCTCCAATCATGCCCGTAATTGCGGATGTTTGATCCGCTTGTGCTTGAGCCTGTTGAGCAGCAGCTCCACCTAGTTGAGCTGCCGTCCTATCTATTTGTTGTTGCTCTCTGTCTTCTTTAGCTCCAAATACAAAAGCGGCTCCTTGCGCCCTTGCTCCTTGCACTCTAGCGCCTTCGCTCATTTTTACATTTTGTATTCTTTGAGCTTCAGACATTTTAATCCTCTCCATTTCTTGTTCACCCTGAGCCCTTAATTTTTCATTTTGAGCCTCTTGCTGTTCAATATTTGCAGATATACCTTTTTTACCTTGTAATGCAGCTTGAGCTAAAGCAGTTGCGCCGCCAGCGCTTGCTCCTGTTTCTTTTAAAGTATCTAAAGTATTGGCTAATGAAATATCTTGTTGTTCTGCTTCAAACTTAGCCGCTTGTGTGGCAACCCCTAAATTAGCAAATGGATTTGTTATCATTCCTGATAAATCTTTCGCCATTGTACTAAGATCTTGTATTGAAGCATAAGGATCGGTAATTGCTTGCCTACTATTTTCTAACCCGGTTAATTTTGCTTGCAGTCTTGCTCTTTCTCTTCCCGCTGCTCTAGCCCTGCTTTTAGCGCCGCTTGAACCTATTATTCCCCCCACAACTGTTATAGCTGCAGAACCTACCATTACGTAACTCATCTATTGTTATTTTAAAAGTTTAAATTTTTCATACGAATTATATGAATCACAAACATACTCATTTTCCAATTCCTCTATATTAGTATTATTATTTGGATTAGGATGCACATTAACAAATATACAATCTTCTAAAGCATAAACCACTCTTTTTGTACCAGCTTTTGCAACTGCATAATACGGAGCAGTAAAGTATTCTTCTCCTTCTGGACCACCCACCATTATTTCTCCTTGTAATAAAAACCAAGTATGGTCATGTTTATGTATCTTACCAATAACAAACCCTCCTTTTTTTACTAGTATTTCTCTATTATAAATTCCATTGGAAAATGAATGTTTTAAAGGAAAAGTATCTGAATTACCTTTAACAATTCTAGTATCATCACTATTGAGCAAAGCGTTTTCTAATGTTTCTATTTTGTGCCTCCACTCAAGATTATCAATTTCAGTACTAGTTTGTTTTTCAATATTATTTTCCATTTATTTAATTTAATAAGATGAATTTATAAATTCAGTTGATACCGCGAATAATTCTTTATATCCACCTGGGTCTGTAGAAATGTCTGTAGACATTGTTACAACAGCATAAAACCCTTTAATACCGGTTACGCTATCTCCAAATGATATTTCAGCTTCTTGCGGCAAACTATCACTTACAAGATTAGCTTTATATTTATTTTCTTGACGCATAAAACCAGCATAGTTTAAAGGTGGTACTAAATTATTTGGGAATCCCGGTTCTGGATATTCATTACCATAATTGTCATAAGCTCCTTCTGTATAACTATATACCGATGTAGTTGTATCTTGATAATTAACTATAGTACCGTTAAAATTATCTGGCCCTGTAAAATCAGAAACAAAACTATCTGCTTGCCAGCCATTTGTGCCTTCATAATTTACAGTCTTAAAATTCTTAATCAAACTAGGTTCGTCATTAAACACAAAAGTTATAGTTGATGGAACAATTGCTGCCCCATAAAAACTATTTCTAGGAACTCTAGTACTGTAATGCAACCAAAGAGATCCACTGTTTAAGCTATAAAATTTATTATTTATACTTATTGCTTGACTTGGTTTATAGTCAAAGAACGATGTAAATCCTAATATATTTTCATCAAAAGTTAGTGTGCTATAAAATTGAGTACTTGCCGCGGGATTAGTTTGTAATGATACTACATATTCCTTATTATAAATATCCCAACCGCCAACAATTATACCTGGATACCCAGTAGAATCTATATTATTAAATTCATCTCTAAAGTAATCAACCATTCCATATTCTGAAAGTTCTGTAATACCGTCTTGAGATAACCTTAATACTGCATTTTTATTTTTATCTGTAAAATACTTTCTATATCCATAAACAGCAAAACTACCCGGATCTTTACTTATACCATAGTTACCAGAATAAGCTTGTACCTGCCCGATAACTGAATTTGACGATGTAATTGTACCCCCACCCTCCGCTGAATATATTGCGTCCTTATCTATCAATGCTCTACTAACCTTGCTTTCTTGGAAAACAATTAAATTAGTGTCTTCTGCAAATAGTTTTTGTATTGAGCCATCGGCAGGTTGAATAGTTCTAGTAATCTCTTCGCCAACAGAGAATTGATTTGTATTATTAACACCTGTTCTGGAATTAAAAACCCCAGAATATATTAAAGAACTAAATTTTATTGTAGCGTAAGTATCTTCGTCCACAGCATAAGCTCTAACTCCAAAATCTACAGTTGTATTATTATAACCACCCGTTATCCTAGATTCTTCAATTACCCAATTACGTTCGTTTTCAGGATTGCCGTATTCCATATTAAACCCCCCAATAATTTGAGGTATTCCAAAAGAACCATTCCACACTGCCCAAGCGGGTTGAGGTGGTTCTTCTAAGGGAGGAGGGCAAAATACTCTGTGATATTCGCCATAATCTAATACTTTTTTTAAAATGAAAGTATTAAAATATTTTATTTCTAGTAATGCTGCCATATTATTATTATTACTTATTTATATACTAAATTACATTATTAACATTAACAACCCCCCACAATATTAAAAGTTACAGTTGCTTCAGGTGGATTAAGGCTTGTGTAGCTAACAATACTTTGTGCACAAAATGTAAAAATAAAATTAGGATCTGCTCTTCCTGCAAAAGTTTCTGTTATTGGCAAGCCCTGGCTTCCTCCTCCATTACAATCTCTGTACGTAACTTGCACACTTCCTCCGCCTGTAAAGCCACTCATAGTTCCCTGCCACCTTCTACAAAGGAAACAACTGGCTTGACATTCCGCTAATGTTTGACTAGGCTCTCCAGGTTGACCAGTTGTTCCGCATCCTGAACTACAATAATATGATATTGCTCCTGCAACACTCACTGTAACTTCACAAGGAGCAGATACAAGTGATTCTTGAGTTCCTCCGGCATCTTCTACGGTAACATATAATATGTATTCTCCCGGATTTGGCAAATCAGCTGTCAACCACGCTCCTTCGTTAGGTGTTGCAGGATCGTATTCCATTTGAAAATTCCCAACGCCAGTTACCGCTGGCGATATTTGTTCAACGTGCCATATTAAATCATGGTTATTTACTAATCCGCCTGCATTTGATCCGTTTTTTCCAAAAAAATTATACAAACGACTTTGGTCAACTACCGGGTTATAAAGAATAGGTTCTTCTGGGCAAACGTCTATTGTTGGAATAGCGTTTTTTAGTCTAAGATTATTAACCGGAACAGTTGCACTACTAGTATATTCTGGTTCACAAGCGCAATTAGAAAGCACTGTAAATACAAAATCAAATACTTGAGTATTAGCGGCCCCAGGCCCAAAATAAAAATAATTGTTAGTATATAAAAAGTAGGTATCGTAGTCTACAGTAGGCCCAAACGGAGGCGCTGTATTGCGCAATATTCTTTCTAATCGAAAATCATTTGTTCTATTATTAGCTCCACCAATGGTATGATCCCATACAACCATAGACATTTCTGTGCAATCAAAAGCAAGACCTTGAGCGTTAACAGGATAAAATGGGCCGGCAATAATATCGTTATTATCTAATGACTCTATTAAATTAAAAGTATTATTATTAAGTCCATAAATCGTGCTTGCCATACATTCTCCTTGGCCTATAGCAATGTTTAAAAAATCTATTGTACCAACGGTTACTGTTTCCCAAAATATATCTAAGCGAGATTCGTCTGGCTCTGTCTCTAAAACAGCTAAATTAATAACGCCTTGCTCTTCTTTATGACAATTGGCATCGACCCCTAATTGCCATGGCACAGACAATCTAGCAATTAATGGGTTTGATTCTCTTTCATAAAATTGATTATATTCACCAACAAATGTAGTACCATCACCGGTATTAAAAAGTGAATCAATAGTTGCAATTGTAGTTGCAAAAGCATATTTTATACCTGGATAAAATTGAACATTGCCCTCTGTAGGTCTTGGCGTAACTAATTCTTCTAAATCTAGAATTCCGCAACTAGCAACTGGGGCTACGCAAATATTATTTACTCTTGGATATAAATTTACACTGCTTCTAAATTGCAATTGGACCGGTCCAACTTCTTTTAAATCTCTAGGTATTTTATTTATATTATCGCTTATTAAAGAAATATGGGATATAGTGGTTCTATCTCTAGCAGTTGCATTTGGGTATGCAGCCATTACTCCAGGCAAGTATACATTATAGTAATCTTGTTGTGTTTGTTTAACAACAATTTTATAAGTAACCCAACCCAGCGGATTATATCCAGCATCTTTAGTATTACCATTATAAAATCCAGGCCAACCTATAGTATTATCATTAGACTGCAATTGTATCCGTTCAATAAACAGGATATTTAAGGCTAATCCTGGAAAAAGCAATGGATTATATCCAGAAACCTCTGGTTCAGAACTATATGGTACATATATTGTAGAAGGACCTAGGTTTCCAATGTTTGTTGTTGCATTTGATAAAATAACCCCAGACTGCCTTCCAAACTTATCTGAAAGGACTACCCCTACTTGATATGTTCTATTTTGCTTAACAGAACTATTAGGATATTCTACTATACTAGTTGTACTTGTAGTTGGATTGGGTTCTATATTAAAATCTGCTTTTTCATTGTATCCTACCGTATAATTTAAAAACTTAGGATAACTAAACTTATCTTGATAATTACCATATACAACCCTATTGCTAACTATTTCTTGAGCCAATGCTCTTACAGGCGTTCTATCATAAACCCTGGTTATATCTTTTGTTGGTAATGTTTTGTATGGTTTTGTTGATTTATAATTATATTCATAAAAATTATTTTCTCCTGCTTCATCAGCAATAATTGGAGAGGATATGGTGTCGATTACATTAACAATTAATCCATCTGACTCTTTATATAATATATCAATTTCAGTTATTTTATACATATCAAATAACTCAGATGCCTTACAAGGCTCCCCTTCGGCATTGAGAGGCATAGGTATTTGCAATAATATACCATTTACTTTGTTCTTCATGAACTCAACAATAGTGCTTCTATAAGCCGCTGTCTCGTCGTCTATTTGTTGTCTAGTATAGGATGTTCCAACACCTACTTCTAATTCAAATCCTAAATGTGTAAAATAACCATCTTGCTTTGGTATAAATGCTATTTGAGTAAACGGAGCAAATAAAGAATATTCTCCATCGTCAAATCTAAATCTATAACTAAACCTTACAAATTTATCCTGTAAAAATTGAGTATCGCCTGTATAATCTTCTATATAATATGGATTGGCATCAAACTTTAAAGCGGTATTATCTGATAATGTTTGGTCTACGTCTACTACTAATGTAAATGTTATATTATCATAAGACACAACTCTAGTGCCAGGAACTATTCCAATGCCCGAAACAATTTGTTTTGGAATAGGCCAAAAATTAGTATTATTAGAAAGATCACTTAATATAATAGTATCTGAAGCGGATACAGCACCGTTAACGGTTGCGGAACCAGGGTTGGGAGTTGGTAAAAATTCACTAGAAACATCGTACATTGTTGTTTCGTATTCAGTAGTTGCTCCGGGTACTTCGCTTTGCTTGTATAAAGTTATTGGTTGGTATGGGTTTATTTTAGCAACTGAAATTTGATCTTCTAAAGTATAGTATGTAGGTACAGGCAGTCTTTGCGGATTTGCTGATATAACATTTATTTTTCTAGGTTGATTCCTATTGTCTGTCCAAAATAACAATTGTTCCAATAGGTTCACTCCATATATAGGATTAGTTGTAGAAAAATTTAAAAACTCTCCTTGTACAAGAAGCGTAGGTACGCCACTTAAAACATTATAAACATATATAAAATTATTAGCATCAGGATTATATTCTTCTGGGCCAACCGGGTTTGTGTAATCTGTTAAAAATATATAAATATCATTATTTGAAGCATCAACGTATGTACCGACACACTCTAGGTTATCAATTCCTGTTAAATCATTGAAATTAACCGCGATTTCTGTGCCTAATACATTTTGCAATGCTCCAACATTCGCTCCTTCAGATCTACTTACTTGTAAATTTCTAGCTTCACGGTATTGACCATTAGGTAATAACCTATCATCAATATCGCGGTTCATTTTACAACTTATAAAATTATTTTTAATTTCTGCCATTTAATTTTAGTGTTTAATCCATTTTGATTTGCCTCTCATTATCTGAGTAATCTCTTCTATCTTAACGTTTGATAATCTTATTTTTGCGTTTCTTAATTTAGCGAAACTTTCTCTTTTAAGTCTTTGTACTAAGTACTCAGGTTGCTTAGAACGCAAGGATATAATAGCATGTAATATATAAGCGTACATAGCTTCTTCAGCCATTTTAGGCACCTTTGTGTCGAGCTCATAGGCAAGTCCATCTGATATATATTCTAATATAATTAGAGAACCAACTAAATCACTGCTAAAAGAAAATTTACCTTCTCTTTCATTTATTGTAAAACTACCGTTAAAGTTTGCATATTGCGGATCTAATCCATATCTTTGCCCATAAACATTGCTTCCATATCCATAACCGCCATTACCATTGTATACAAAATTAAGGTTGTTTACAATTATGCCATTATTTTGCGTTCGCCATCTTTCGTCTATTAACGATGTGCCATCAATATTATCATCAAAGTTGCTTTGTATTGGAACCCCTTGATTATCTTGCACTGGTGTACCGGTAGGGCTGCTTGTAAGCCTGGTAGGATATATAATATGCTTTACGCCTTGATTATCTACCCACGACATTTTAACGTAGTTTACATAGTCTTGAGGTATCGCTAAACTTAAACTTGGAGGCACTGTTAGCTCTTGAGCTTTAATACTTTTCAATGTGTCATAACTAAACTCCTGTAACCCACGTTTTGCATGAAATATAATATCTGTTCTTTTAATGCTTGGTATCAACTTGTCTGCTCCAACATAAGCAACCTCAAAGTTGTTTATAAGATCATTAAGCTTTATGTAGGCATAACTACCATAATTCTCTTCTACAGTATTGCCATAAGCGTCTCTGTCTCCGTATGCTCCGCCATCAATAGCTTTTAATTGGCATACAACAATCCAGTCATAAGGCACCGGGGCTCCTGCAAACGTAATTGTATTACCAACTAACTCGTATTCAAAATCAACCTCGTCATAAACAAGGCCAAATTCGCTTATATACAATTTAAAATTATTTAAAGCATATTCTGGTGTAGCAGGGTCCCACGCGGTTGGACTGCCTAATATTAAGTTTGTATCAAATGTAAAAGTAAAAGAAGACTGCCCAGCAGGATCACTTACTTGAAATCCTTGTGAACCTGCATAATATTGTCTATTAGTTTCGGTTATTAAACCACCGTTTGGAAATGCCATAGTTTATTTAGCTTTTTGAGTTGATTTGTTCTGCTTGAACTTGTTGTGCAGCTATCTGAATAACCTGAGGATCCTTTATAACAACACCCGCATACATAAGAATGCGCATTATAACATGGGTTTGTTCTGATACATGAAGTTCAAAATTTATAGATCCAGTAGAATAAGGAGGGGAAGGTTCAAAAACCCAAGGATTTGGATTATATATATATTGACCTCTATTTCCAACACTAAATCCCCATATAATATCTATCGGTTTACGAATATAATTTACACCTATATTATCTATTATAGTGCTAGGGCTAACGAATAATCTTTGGTTTTCGTATAAATAGGTTGGGAATGCTTTTGTAGAAGCTGTAAGTTGTGAAGCTTGAATATTATAATATTCATTTCTTTGGAGCCTATCTAATTCTACTTGACGACCATAAGCATCTGTATATACTACGGAACCTAATCTATAGAATGTAGGTAGTATACCGTTTACGGTAGTATTATATGCGTCCGCAACAGGTAATGTAAAATAACTTTTAACTGGACTGTAATTATAATCTGCAGTCCCAAATGTTTTGAATATCGCTATTTTCTCATCAAGATTTTCAACTCTATCAGAATAGTCAATATCTGTTTGAGGCACTCGTAAATCTTGGTTTAAATCTTCAAAATATTTTTCAAATATTTCTAACTGAACCTGAGTTCCAATACTATTAAATTCTTGTGGTGTCATATAACCACGTTGCTCCTTATTAAGGATTAATAAAACTGTTTTGTAAACTGTATCTACGTTTATTGCCATCTTGTATCTTTATTATAATATTAAGGCGGTAGTCGAAACCACCGCCTTATATTAGTATTACGTGTTATTGAAATTTTTTCTCAATAGACTGGAATATTTCTATACCTTCATCGGTCTTAAAGAACGCAGCCATAGCTGAATAAGGGTTTTCATCGAAAGGCACAGTCATTAACTTTTTGCCATTACTTGCCCATTTAAAATCACGTTGGTCTTGAGATAATTTTATAATATTTGCTTCGCATGCTTTAATAGCAAAATTACGAAGTTGTACGTTTTCGTCATTAGCTAATTCTAAGAACAAACCTGGATTCTTCCTAGCAAATAGTAATAAATCTCTTTTTATCTCCTTAGAAGTCATCTTAGACGCTTTAGATCCAACCTCAACGCGTATAATCGCTTCTGCTTGATCAATTTCCATATTCATCGCAGCAGTCATTGCTTCAACCTGGAGTTCTAAAATATCTAATTCATTCACCGCTTTAATAACCGCATCAAATTCGCGGTATTTCTTATTAAGCATTGGGTGATATAAAGATAATAATTTTTGTAAGTTTTGTTTTTCTTTAGGCACAAATAGTGTACCATTCTTAAACATGATATGTCCTAATGTAGCCTCCCCTTTTTGTTCGTCAATGAACGGGGTACTCATGTTAGTAGCGTATCTTAATTCTTTTTGTTCTCCGGTTACTTTATCAACCCAGAGTAAAGGAAATCTTCTTGAGTGTCTTGAAGAGATCGTGTAAGTTAAAGGGTTATGGTTCCCTGTTAATAGATAAGTTCTATCTTTAATTTCCCAACCTTCAGCTGGAGTTTGTTTTTCTTTTGACATAATATAATATAATTAATTGTTTTTAAAAAGTAAAAGTCGCCCCCAAAATACATGAGGGCGAAATTTACAAAGTTTAATCTATGAATCTACAGAAGTAAACAATACAAAGTTGTTAGCTCCTTGAACACATAAGCATCTTTCAGATAAGAAGTTTACCTCCATTGCATCAAGATCAGATGTGTAAGCCCCTCCAACAGAACCAGTTACCCAAGATTTTAATCTTCTATCGTCAGCTTGTGCAGCTCTATAACGAACGTGTAAGAATGGTCTACGAATATTAGTTCCTAAGATTTGGTCATATACCGTAGATGTTCCAGCAGGAATAAGCAATCCATCAATACCAGAATTTGCAACAGCCCCACGAGTCGATGCGTCATTTAAGTATTTCCAGTCAGTTTTATAGAAATCGTAAGAACCTCTACGGAATCCAGAGAAACCTAAGTTCAACGCCATTTCTTCAGAGTTCTCGAATAAACCGTAAGCAACTCCACCAGCAGCTCCAGAAGATAATGCAGCAAGCATATCATCAAAGTCAAGAGAAGTAGAACGGTTTAAGAACAACATGTTTTCTTCGATAGCCCCTTGAGTATCTAAGTTTTTCAAGATTGAATCAAACTCTTGTAATCCAGCAGCAGCTGAGAAGTTATTCAATACATTACCTCTATCTTGAACAGCAGAGAATAAACCTTGAGTACCTTTTTTACCAGCAGAAGCAGCAGCAGAACCTGTTGCAGCTAATTCACCCTCAACAACAGACATTTCAAGATAATCTTCAAAACGTAACCTTGTTTCAGATTCAGCTTTTAAATACCAGTAAAACCCACCAGCTCCATCTTCAGTAGCAATTTCTACCCATCCTACTTGTGCAGTATCAGAACCATTAACAACATATTTGTTACGGATAATGATTGGAGAGTTAGAATATTGAGTGAATGATGGTGTAATGCTTTGGTAATCGTCATTTGCTAATGTTGAACCTTTTGCATACTCAGAACCAAAAACAAAGATCTTAACTAAGTCACCAGCAGTAAATGTCGGAGTCAAAGCGGCAGTTGTGTAAGACGCTACATCAACTGTACCATTATCATAAACCGGTTTGCTAGTTACAATTGCTTTCAATTCAACACCTGTAGCAGGGTTCATGATAACAATTGTTTGATTGATAGAAAGTACGTTAGCTACATAGTCAGAAGCTACAGTTGGCGTAACATCAACAGGAATGCTGATTGTATTTCCATCAATAATCTCTACATCATTGTAAGCAACGTGTAATCTGTTTTGTTCTGACCAGATAACTTGATCTGAAGTCATTGGCATTTCTGCTCCAACCATACGTAAGAATCCAGAAAGAGTTCTGTTTCCATAACGCTCTACTTCAGCTTCGTAGATTTCAGGTAAGTATTGCTGGGCGAAAGATGAAAAATCAGGATTAGTTGGATCCGTGAAATTCAAATAGTTTGTGTTTAAAGCTTGTTGCTTCTGAGAAGGAACTATACTTCCAAACGTAGGCGTAACATTTGCCATAATTGTTTAATTTTTAATTGTTAAATTTTTTAATTTTCAGTTTTGAAGAATCAACACCGTTAATTGCTTTCACTTTAAATCCATTAACAAATATCTCGCCCGTTGACGTTTGTCTTGGGGCCGTCGTAATGTTGTTAGATTTTGCTACTACTTCTTTAATAGCATCGGCTTTACCTTGCTCATAAAAATGATTTGCAATCGTGTCTGCATTTTCTGCGGCATACATAGCTTTATGATACCCTTTCAAATCTACTACTTCACCTTTTTCATTCAAGAACTTCTTGATTAGGTTTGTAATATTTGATTGTTTATCTGCCACAACTTCTGTGTTCTGAATTCCATATCTAAAATTTTTCTCTCCCAATTTAAAATCAAAACCTTTGAATTCTTGAGAAAAGAAACCTTTAGTATCATTCTTGAACTTTGAATGTTGTGTTTCTACATTTTGTTGTTCTTCGTTGTATCGGTTAAAAAAGTCTACCGCTTTTTGTTGTTCTTTGGATACCGATGGTTTCAACTTGATTTCATCGTAGTATTTTCCTTTAAGATCTTCTAAAAAGTTTCTAGCTTTTGCAACTTCTTCCTTGAACGCGAGTTTTTTCTTTCTGATGTCTCGCTCATCATCTTCGTCTTCGTCATAACTAAATTCATCTTCCATCAAGAAATCAATCTCTTCAGCGTCTAAATGTGGTTTTGACTTTCTATAATATTCTTTTATTAATGCTTCGTTGTTAACAGAAGAGTAATCATGATTTAATCTTACATAATCCTCAACAGTTCCGCCTGTCTCTTCCATAAAAGAAACAAGTTTGTTTATATTTTCTGGTAATGGTTTACCAGTATTTTCTGTATGAGTAATAGCTTCATTTGCTTCGTCAACTAATGTTTGTGAAGCACTTGCTACTTCTTCATCAGTTACCTCTTGCATTATAATTATTTCTTCTTGGACAACTTGATTGGCAATTGGCTTAACCTCGGCGTTTCCTTGGCCCACTTCTTGCAATCCCACTTTGGACTCTTCGCCGCCCAACAGGCTTTCATTTGGGTTTTGCTCTTGAATGGCATCTGTATCTGTTTTTTTAGTTGATAAATCTACTCTTGATACTTCGTTAGGTTTATCTAACTTTTTCATTGGAGCTTTCCTTTTCGGAAGTTTAAATTCTCCTTCTTGTTTTACGTTTTCTGACATGATATAATAATATAAAATTAGTTAATAAGTATTCTTACATACCAAACATTCCTCCTAAATCATCTTGTGATTCAAAGTCTTTTGGCATTGCATTATTCTTTCTTTGATCTATTAATTCTGATTGTTGAGTGGCTTGTATTTTTGTTCTTTTATCTTTTCGATCTTCTGCTTCTGCTTGTAATTGTTGTTTTGTTTGTATACCAGCTTGCGCTAATTGTAAATCATATCCAAACTGTTCTGCCATTAATTGTTTCTTAATTAATAACTCTTGTTGCATTCTTTGGATTTCAAATTGAGATTTAGATTGCAACACCTGTATTTCTGTCTGTGCTAATGCTTGTTGTTTTTGTACTTCTGACATTGCTGCTGCCTCTGCTGCTTGAGCATTTGCCTGTGCTTGTGCCTGTATATTTGCTTGTTGATTAGCTTGATCTTTTTCTAACTTTTTCTTTCTTTTATATTTTAAAGATTGATTAGCTAATTTAAGATTTTTAATTTGTCTCAAATCAATTACATCTTCAAGATCAATTCCACCTGACTGTAAAGCAACTTGAATGTTTTGTTCTAATTGTGCTTTTTCCTCTTCTTCCGGTTCTAGTTCTAAATAGATACCAAAATCATGAAGGTTTAAATTTTCCATTTCTTTTAAAGTTTCTACATTAGATATAGATATACTTTCGATAAGTGATTGTCTTGTTAATGGATAATTTAATGAATCATTAATTCTAAGCGAAATATTCTCGCATATTCTTAACGTTAAAAATAAGCTTGATTGTAATATATGTCTAACTGCTGTATTTGAATTTGCAGCGGCCATTTTTTGTAATCCAACTAAAGCATCTCTATCTGGCATACTACCATCTTTTGCTTCATTCAATCCGGTTACATCTCTGATCATTTGTAAGTAATACTGATATGTACTTATTAATGAAGAAATTTTTGCATTACCAGAAGATGTTTGTAATTCTTGGATAGGCACTTTTCCAGGGTTTTGGCCGCCATCCTGTGACTGTGATCTACCTACAATACTACCTGTTTGGAAGTACATATTTAAAGCCTCAGCCGCGTTGTAATTTGTACCATTACCTAAATCAACTTCCGCTAATCCATCAACATCTACAAATACTCCATCAGGTACCATTCTGGATAATACTTGTTGTAGTTTTAAATGTGTTAATTGGATCATATCAGCAAACGTAGTTACACGACTTACAATAGATTCAATTCTTCCTTTGTACATTCTAGGTGCACAAATAGTATAATTCATTTCAACTTTAGTAGTATCAGCAAATGGCCTTGTCATATTTTCAGCAAGTTTCCATTCTAGCATCTTTTCAAATCCTAAAATCTTTGCTCCGGAGTATAATACATCGATGCTTCTTGATACCCTATTAAAGTTATCACTTTCAGGTGGATTAAAAGTATCAGGTTTCTCTAATGCTTTTTCCAATCCCTGTTCTGTTTGTTTGATTTTAAATACTTGATTAGAATATGTTTTATATTCAAAATAAAGTACTTGTACTGTATTATCGTTTTGATCTTGGCCGTAATAATTACGAGTGTAATTAACATCTCCAGGATACTTTTCTATTTCTTTTAAATCCGCATCGCTTAAATGAGGAAATTGCTTTTTAAGCTCCTCTAAGCTAATTGATTTTACTTCTCCAACATAATATATATCTTCAAAGTTTGGATCCTCTGTATAGGAATAAACTAAGTTAGCAGGGTCAACATACTCAACTGTTACTCCGTTTGCTTGATTCCAATTTGTTTTTACCGCCGCAATACCTAATACCGTAAGATCATAGTTTAACCTTCTATTAATTAAAGTATATCTATTGCGATCTAGTATTTGATTTATTACTTCTTCTTCTGCAATTTCAACTCCTTGTTTGTAGTTTAATTGTAAACGAATTTCAAGTTCTTCTTTTGTCTCCGGTAAATTTGCAGGATCTGTCGTATTGTATAAACTAACACCTAACTTTGATTGAATATCATTCAATAAATCTTTAGCCATCATATCCCTTAGAATACCCTCAGCATATCTAGTTCTTGTTTTAGTAGCTTCAGGATCTTGGGCATAAGCTTTTATTTCCCACGCTTTATTAGATATTCCATTAACTACAATATCTACAAACTTAGGTATAACAGGAATAGGTTTCCAATCTAAATTAAGATATGACAAATCTCCGTTTATAGATAGTTCATCTTTATATTTTTGCACAGGTTGTTCTCCTCTTGCATACAATCTAAGTCTATGAAAGTTTTGCCAGTTTGATCCCCATCTATTACCAACTCCATTACCAACTCTGTCTCCTCTAAACCATTCATTCTCTATAGCTCTTCCAACGGCTCTACCGTATTCATAACTTTGTTTTTCTTCATCAGGTACCACCTGGCTAGGAAAAGAACTATTACTATTAGTATAAATCATCTATTATATTATTTTTGAACTATCACCGTTATTGTTATATCTTTTAAAGTTTAAAGGAACTTTGTCTTTTTGAAAACTACTGGTTGGAGTATACATGTGTTTATTGCAGGCCATTATAGCTAATCCAGAACTAATAGAAGCATCATGCTTTGTTCTGTCATTTATGTTAAATCTTGCCCAATCTTCTAATGTTTTTTGAAAATACATATCTCCATGAGAATCAGTACTATATCCAACATAACTTTCAATATATGTTTCAATTGCTGCCGCATGTGCTTGTATTATATCTTGCCCTGAGTTTGGTATACCACCTATTTCTTTTTCAGCTGGCGATAATTTATTCCATACTTTATCAGGTCTATTCATTGAGAACCCTCTATAGCCTCTTCTTTTGAAATGATATAATAACCTTGCTTTGTTATTCTCTGCTAATATAGGCATACCATAAAAAACGCAGGCCATTAATATTTCTTCAAAGAATATTTCAGCGGTTTGAGGTCTGGCAATATATTCTAAAAAGAAATGATTAGCAGGCACATCATCCATAGAAAATTTAGTTAATCCATGAAGAGCTCCATTAGATCCTCTATTATCAACAGTTCCTGATATATCATAACTATCACACCCAAAAGCACCGCAGTGTTCATTACCTGGAAACCTATACCCATCTTTCATTATTACGCGGTTTTGCATATACTTAGGCGGAACCCAAGTAATTAAAAACCTACCGTCTTTATTTGGAAAAAATTGGACCTTTGAATCTAGTATCCCATTCTCCCATTGGAAGCTTCCTCTAGTTAAAACATTTGTATTCCTTAAGTCTTCGTTATAATCTATTTGTTCATAGATTTTAGTTAGATTAAATAAAGATTGTTTTGTTTCATCTCTAAAAGCGTGTTGTTCTGTTCTCGGAAATTGTCGGTAGTATTCATTTAATCCATCAGAATCTGATTTTAAACCGTCTACTTCATTTTGCCAGTGTTCAATTACACCATAATCTATTTCATTTCCGTCAACTCCTTTGATTGGTTTTTCCGGAGTATCGAATACAGGTAATCCATAAGTATCAATGAATCCTTCGTAGGACCACTCCATAGGTATAAACAAACTATATAATCCTGAACTAGTCTGCCCGTTGCGGTTTCTTTTAGTAACATCTGAGTCATAATAAAGTTTTTTATAATTAGATCCTCCTTTATCTAAAGCGTTTGAGGTAGAACCCATCATACACTTACCAATAATTTTACTACCTAATCTTAAACAAGTTTTAGTAACCCTCCAGTTATTAAGAATATTATCTGGTTTTAACCATTTAGCAGACTCATCGTGCGCTAATAGTTTTAATTTTTCACCGTCATAACTATTGTCTCCGGTATTCTTCCAATCAATAGTAGTATCTAATCCTGTGATTTCTTCTGATGTTTCGCTATTATCTAATTTTCTTCTGGTAAACTTAGAAGCAGGAACTCTATAAGCAAGTTCTGTTTTAGGCCTATCCATACCATCTTGTATGGGTTTAAAGAAAAAAGGATAATTAAGCGATATTGGAACAACCTTGTCGGTAAACATTGTTTTAGCATCTGCTCCAGACTTTGATAAAATACCAAATCTGGAATCACTTGACATTGTCGCTTGATTAACTAATTCAGCAGAAGACATAAATGAAAATCCGGAACGTCTATTTTTTAAATAACACATTCCATAACTTCTCGAATCCGCTTTACACGCTTCCCAAAATATAAAGAATAACCTATTTGACTCTCTAAAATCCGGAGCACCTACATCTATCTTACTCCATTGCAAGTACATATAATGCGTACCTGTTATATATGTTGGTGTACCATTACTATAAAATGAAAATCCTTCATCTCGATACTTAAATTCTGTATCAATATAATCGTACCATTTCTCTTTAAATGTATCTGGGTATTTATTCCAGTCAAATACATTCTTTATTTTTTCAAGCTCTTTTGGAACCTCTAACTGTTGCCAGTATTGTTCTTCTTTTTTAGCGCTTCTCTTATATCCATCTTCAACCAACGGCAAAGCTATCTTAAGATTTTGTATCTCATATATTTCGCCAATCTTCCCGGTCTTGCTTATAACAATAACATCGTGTTCTTTATTATATCCATATTTCCAATTGTTATAGCGATTTGTTTTCTTTATAACATTTTGTTTTATATGATCGGGTAATATTCTATATAGTGTTTGTTCGTACATTATTTAGACCTCCCCTCTGCAAAGCCTTTAAACGGTTTAACTGTAGTATCTTTATCAGCATCTTCTAACATACGTTCTTCATCTTCAATTCTATTTAGAATTTCAAAAGCATCAAATATTGCTAGTTTTTTTGTTGCTGCAGCGTTCTTAAGTTTGTCTGCTGATAAATCATCCTCTCCATTATCTAATATCGCTTCTTCTGCCACTTTAATTAGTTCAAGAACCGCTTTGTGACCAGCTAGTATGATATTCTTCTTCGTCTCCTTTATATTCATATTTAATTACAATATCATTAGATTTCATACAATATAATCTCTGACCATCTATGATAAATTCATATTCCCCAAAAGGAGTATAACCCACTAGATCACCAGGATTGATTTTAAGCGCGTTTAAAGAATTATTTCCGTATTTAAGTATTCCTATAAGGCGTTGTTCCTTATCAAGCTTTAAATGATCGATATTCTTTAATGGCTTTATAAAACAACGATCTCCAAATGATTTCCATTCTGTATCTGTTTTATATAAGTAGATTTGATCTAAACTACAAAAATATAGATCTTCTTTGAAGTATGCTCTACTGTTTTTTTGTTTACCTTTCATATCATAAAATCTCCTAAAGACATTATGATGTATGATTATAGTATCCCCTATTTTTATATCTGTTTTATATGCAAGCGGTATTGCTACAACAATTGCGGTATTATTAACAGATTTAAAACTTTCTATCTTAGTATTTAAAATTAATTCTTTACCATCAATTTCAACACTATTTTCATACCTAGAACCAACTGGTTTAACTATGAAATCAAAGACCCCCGTCACTTTAATATTCTAAATCGTATTCAACCGAAATTGCCATGTTAGAGTTGAATTTCTTCCATGGCATTACTTCGTCTTCTTTCTTTATATAGATATTATAGGAGTTGTCTTCTTCCTCTAATAAGATATGGGATATTTCATGTCCACCATAAACATTTTGTCCCACTGAATAATGCATTGCATCATTTTTGTAGTCAGCCCCAATACTTATTTTTCTAATGATAGAAGTCATTATTCTTTATTTTCTTTTTCAATTACAGTATATGAACCATCCTCTAAATTAATATTTACTGGACCATATTCTTGCTCTAATTCAAATTTAAACTCTTCTACTTCTTTGTTTAAATCCGCAATCTTATGTAATAGGCTATGCTTTTGCGTTTCTAAAACACCTAAGTTAGTTAATATTCCTGTTAGATCTTTTTGTTGAGCAACTACTTTTTCTAATTGTTCTTTTGTAATTTGTTTTACTACTTCCATTTTATTTGATTTAATTATTAATTAGTAGCAACGTATCAGAGCCGAACTGATTTAAGCGGGCTTATGAGACCCGTGAGATACCTTACCTCCCACCTGCTATTTTATTTTATTTATTATTTTTAAGGACAACTAACAATGGGATCTACAACTGGAAACTCTATATCAGCTCCGGGGTCTGTTGCAGAATATGGCCCTAATTTAACTTTTTTATCTGCTCCTGGAGAATATACATAATCACCTTCGTACCAAATTACATCGGTTTGAAAATTTGTAAATACCCCGAAATTCGGCGGCCATGGGAAGTATTCTCCACAGAAGTCAACAATCTCCCACCATCCTGATCTGGGAGGAGTGGGTGTTGTTGGAGGGCTTACGCTTATTCCTATACCAATTCCTATACTCATTAGTAAAGAGCTACTATATTGTCGCAAGTAGTTATTTGACTGCCGTCATAATCACTCCAAACATAATCCACTATAACAGGGAAAAAGCCAATCTGTACATCTTTAAATAAAATAGCCCCATTATATAAGCTCGTAGTGCCTGCATTACCAACTATACTAACTAACAAATTTCCCGCTTTACCAATGTATAGAGCTGCCGAATTTAAAAAAGGGCTTTGTGTGCCGCTTGCCGAATCTCCGGCTGGTGCTATCATTGTTGCTCTTGTCCCAAAGTCTGGTTGATTTCCGTATTGTCCCATAATTATTTTTTATATTTGTAAATAAATCGGAGAAACAAATTACATTATGTTGCCCCGATTTATATTATATTTAACTATTTACCAGCTATTTTTAATCTGTAATTTTGAGCAGCAGAATTTGCTGTTCTAGCGTCTTTAGTAGATGCTTTTGCGGATTGATATTCTTTTTTCAAAGCTTCAATAGCTTTTGGCTTACTAGCTTCAGCTTTCTTAATTACTTTTCCAGCAGAGTCCGTAATGAACATATCATTTGGAGATTTCTCTAAACCTAACTCTTTACCTGATTTTAAAGATTTCTCATATCCTTTAGGTTGAGTTTTTCCAGATTTAATATTAGTTTCTGTACCGCTAACTAATCCAGTACCAGGTGCCTTATTAGCAAACTTCTCTGCTGATTTAGTTTCTGCATAAGTTGCTCCTGCTGCTTCTTTTTTAGCAATTTGCGCTTTCATCTTTGTTGTTTTCGGCTCTTCTTGTTTAAAAGGAGAAGGTATTCCGTGTCCTGTCTTAGCGTTGTTTCCTCTACCAGGTGATTGTTTGTATGCCATTGTGTTTGTTTTTAGTTGTTTGTTATTTTATTTTTGTATATGTTATCAAACCATTAATTGGCCCTTTGATAATGCATTGTAAAGTATTCTTGTTTATAAAAGTATAAGTGCTTTCAATTTCCCAATTTTTTTCATCACATATAGTTTTAACTACTAGTTCATCATTTATAATCTTCATTGATAACAAACGCAATGGAACTCCATCCATTGTATCAAATTCTACCATTTGTAAATTGTTTTTAGTATCTAACCAAAAAACCATATTTGATGAATGCTTATCTGGTTCCCAAAAACCAACTAAATTATTAGAACTAATTTTTGACTGAGCAAAAATATTTAAACTAAATAATGCAACTACGATAATTAAAAATACTTTTTTCATAATTAAATAATATTAGATTTATATAATATTATTATTACGTGCTTTTTTTGCTTTTTAACATTTTGGCATAAGTGCCTTGTTTTGCCCAAGCTTCTTTTTCCCAAGGTAGATCTTTACTTCCTTCTTCCATAGAATCACGAGCATATTTTTTACCTTTCCAGAATACATAATCATCATCATAACCTAATTGCTTAATAGGGTTTTTCATTTGATCCAGATGCACCATTTCATGACCTATAGCTAAATCAAGTTCTTTTCCTTTTAAACTTTTATCTACATTAATACTGCCATCAGAATTCGCCTCAGCATTAATGCCGTTAGGTAATTTCTTTTTATGTATAGGCGTATTAGATAATGTTGAGAACGGGTTATTTAGTTTGAACATTTCCTTTGAATAATATCTTGTTAACTAAAAGGTTTGGATTATTTAATGCTTCTTTTCTTTGTGCACAACCACAAGGTTTTTTTGTAACTTCTGCGACTTTATTAACAACTGCTTTTATACCTGTTGAAGTAGTAATCTTTTCAATCACATCTCCTAATCCTTTACTCTCCATATATTGTTTATTTTATAATCCTAACACTTTTTCATTTTAGTAGGCGACTTCTTTTGCGCTACAGGACTTTGAGTTGTCGGTTTACCTTTTGGTTTTACAGCAATAACTGTTGCTTTACCTGGTTTTATTACAGCCCCGGTTATGGCTTTAGTTGGAAAAGAAGTTTTTGCTTTCATTGGAGACGGTTTTTTATTCTCTCCTTTTTCAAAAGTTTTAGTTTCTTTCTTTTCGTGTTTTACCATAGCTTTCTTAGAAGGATAAGTTTCAACTTTACCTTTTTCGTAACTTCCTTTTTCTACAATCTTTTTTTTGGTTGCCATATATATTATTCTTTAATACGTTTAATCTTTATATAGTCCACTATTTTCATACATGTGTATACAATAGAAACTATAAGTAATACTATCTTTAATGTGTTTTCCACTTTGTTACTGAAGCTTAATGCTAATGTGATTATATTAAGAATATACAATCTTAAATCATGCCCATGCATTAAATCTTCGCTTTTACTCTTTGAGTAATAGGAGCGCATCCATTGCAAGTTGGTTCGTCAAATCTTAATTTTATCCCGTTTATGCCAGAACTTGACCCTTTACCTTTTGGATAACCAGTTGTATCAAACGGTCCATCCCATAAAGCGTTAGCGCCAACGCCACTCATTTTAGCTTCTTTATCAAATACGTGCATTGGATGCACTTTTGCTTTTATATCCATTGTTATATAGTTGTTTATTAATATAAATTATTAGGTGGAACTATTGGAGCAATAGTAGGAACTGGAGGAGCAAATCCCTCAGCGGGCACTACATTATTGTTAACTCCTAATCCTGGATTAGTTGCCATAGATCTATCGTATGAATTAGATATAGGATTACCAAATACCCCAGTTATATTAGTTTGCGCTTTTGGCGAAAAAGGCACTGGCGCACCTGATTGTTTAATACTCGGGTTGATTGGTTGATCTATTTGTGGATTCAAATTATTCATCATCTTGTTTTATCTTTATTTACATGCTTTATTGCAGTTTGCAATACTATATCAGTATACGTTTTGCCGTTCATTATAACATTCCTATGACTTGTTGGTATGTCTTCTTCTCCTAACATAATTCGATACATTCGACTTATTAGTTGTTTACACTTAAATGAAACTTTGTATATGTTATACTTTTGGGTTGTATGGTTTCTATTTCGCCACACTACTATCCACCCTTCTTTTAACAAATTGTTCCAGCGTTTATTGTCCCAACTATATGCGTAAGTACCTATCTTATAATCTTGTTTGGTAAAGAAATCCATACAATCAAAATATATGAGTAGTTCTAAATCAGCATCGGTTAAATTATTGTTTCTACAAGCCCATCTACGTATTAAACGATAATGTTTTAATAAGCCAAGATCTTTTATATCTTTTGCTTCTGGCTTTCTCATAAAACTATTACAACATCTTGTAATTTTATAACCTGATAATTATTTCCATCAAACTCAATACCATGACCTGCGCTTTTATCGTAGTATATAACATCCGCTTCTTTTAAACTCTTTATATCATCGCTTACCGATACTACAATAGCTTCTTTATAACGTATGTTTTCTCTATCTTTCTCTTTTAATAATAATCCGTTTTCTGTTTTTGATAATCCCGTTTTTTTTGGCAGGATTATAATATTGTTACCTATTGCTTTCATTTACTCTTAAGTTATTGATTACACAATCGGTTGATAATATTGTAACAGCTACGGATGCTGCATTCTTTAATGCTGACTTAGTAACAAGTAATGGATCAATAATCCCAGCTTCAATCATATTCACATACTCACTTGTAACTACGTTTAAGCCGTAACCTGGCGCTTTAGATCCATCTATTGAATAACCAATACCCGCGTTATTTAATATTGTTTTAAAAGGGGCTTGGATAGCTTTTAATAATACATCTCCTCCTGTATTTGATACTTCAAAACTTTTTGATGCATCAAGTAGAGCAATTCCGCCTCCAGGAACAATACCTTCTTTAATAGCTGCTTTAGTTGCGCAAATGGCATCTTCTACTCTATCCGCTTTTTCTTTTAATTCAATATCAGACCCCGCGCCTACCTTGACAATTGCAACTTTAGCAGATAATCTAGCGAGTCTTTTTTCTAGTCTAATAACTTCTCCTGGGTTTAACTTGCCTTCTAGTTCCTCTTTAATTTGATCAATTAAACTTTGAACATCTTCAACAGTTTCGCCTACTTGAATTATAGTTTCAGAATCGTCTGTTGTGCTTTTTAAACAACTACCTAAATGATCTGGCTGGATAAGATCCATATCGTCTCCAAGATCCTCATTTATAATGGTTGCTCCGGTTAATAATGCTAAATCCATTAGTGTATCTTTCTTACTGATACCATAGGTTGGAGCATTGATTACATTAACCTTTATATTTCCTTTTACTTTATTCATTGCAAGCGCTGCTAAAACATTAGTTTCAATATCTGCTATAATTAATAAAGATTTATTTGTTTTTATTACATATTCCAAAACAGACTGTATCTGCCTAATACTTTCAACTGGAGATTCAATTATCAAAACTAAAGGGTTGTCTAATTCAGCAACTCTTTTATTTGGGTTAGTTATAAAATGTGAATTAACTAATCCCTTATCATATTGAACTCCATCTATAATTTCTATTTCTGTTTCAGGCAATGTTGATGACTCCATCATTACAATACCATTCTCACCAACTGCTCTAAAAGCATCGCCAATAATTTTACCAAGTATTGGATCGTTGTTTGTAGATATAGTTGCAATGTTATCAATCATATCTCCAGTAACTGGCACAGCAATCGACTCTAAGTAAGCTATTACTTGTTCTGTCATTGCTTCAATACCGTTTTTTAATTCTCTAGAGTTTGTTTTAGATTGTACTTTATAAGCTTCTTCTAAAATAGCGTGAGTTAACACTGTTGCTGTAGTGGTACCATCTCCGGCCTCTTTAACAGTTTTACGAGCAGCCTCTTTTAAAAGCCTTGCCCCCATATTTTCAACAGGATCTAATAGTATAATACTATCTGCCACCGTTACTCCATCCTTTGTTATAATAGGTCTACCGTGATTGTCTTCTAACATAACACATTTACCACCGGCTCCTAACGTTGAACTAACTGCTTTTGTTAGTTTCGTAATACCTTCAAATATCTTATCTCTGGCTTCATCACCAAAGCTAAGATTTTTTACTATTGCATCTGACATATTTAATTTGATTTGATTTGATTGAATAATTTTATTATTACGTATAATTTTTAACTTTAACTACGCAACATACTCTTTATACGTTTTTCTAATAAACAATATAACAATAATCCAAAATAATAATAGTAGTGAATATACGATAATATTCCCAACAATGCTTTCTTTTTTGTCAATAAACTTTGAGTCTTCATTTACAGTTTCTTTTTTAATGGCTACAATGCCTACTATTGAGTCTTTAAGCTTAGTATTAGACTCCATTTTGTTATTTGTATATAAAGTATTAGCTTTAGTTTTTTTTATCTTTAAAACAACGTTTTTATATTCTACGTTATTTACGAATATCGGCTTAGCCGTATCTATTGGTGTTATAATAAACTCGTCTGTTAAAACTAATGTGTTTATGTTTGTAGAGTCTTTTTTATTTTGGTTTTCTATAGTTGTAACCGCAATGTCTGTTTTTACAATGCTATCTTTTTTTATCGCTAGTGTTTCTTTACTAACTTTCCTAGCCCCACAAGATGTAATTAAAACCAAAAGGAGCATTGTTATTATATTCTTCATATTATAAAATTGTTAATGTTATATCTTTAGCAGTTTGCATTTTTTTAAATAACTTTTCAAACGCCTTCCTTGATTGACCAATATAATTCTTATTTCTTGTTTGACCTACAAGTATGCAGCCTTCAGTATCATGATTTGAATTTCCACTATGAATACGCACGCCTTCAAAATTAGGAACATCGATTAATAAAGGCAATAGTCTTTTAAATCTATTTGATTCATTTATTATTACCCTATAAGCCCCTTTAGGTATTGCTGTTTCGCCCTTTATTTTTATTTTCCTTTCGGTATCTTCTAGTGTAAAACATTCCCATGTCCCATTAACTAGAAGTTCTCCTATTGTTGAGGTTTCAGTTTTGTATAATCTTTTTATTGTTATTACCATTAGTATTGTTTATTTTAAGTCTAGTTTAGACTTCATTAATCTTTCTACGATGCTTGTCGTTCCCTCTATTGCAATATATGCCGTCGCTACAATTACCCAATCATTAGATTCTAGATTACCAAAAAATAATCCAGCCGATGCTATTATAAATACCATTAGTTTTCTACTGACCCATTTACTTAACAATAAATCCACTTTTTCTTTTGTGCTCATTATACTTTATTATAAAAAGTTCTACTTTCAAAATCAAAATAAGGATTTTCAAAATATTCAGTTAATAATTCGTCTATTGCAATTTCATTTTCTAACAAGTGCACTTCTATTATTGTAGCGTAAAGAACTTGTCCTGTAAGTTTATCTATTATTGTTTTCATTAGTTTGTTATATTTATTCCTTCTTGTGTATTAATATCAGCTGATAATGAAGGAGTAATAGTTACTATTATGTATTTGTCTTGTGTTAAATTATAAGCAGTTGAACCCATTGTAGCTGTCGATGAATTTATATCAGTAAATGATAAAACTCCAAAACCAGCCCCACGCATATTAGTACCGTCTAAAGCAAAACTTTTTTGTAATTGCCCAAATAATGAAGTTGCACCTTGTGTTGATGTACCAGCTATTCTTACAGCTCCAGTTAAACTTGCACTTGAATTTACATATACAATTACAACCCAAGTACCTGAACCACTATGTGAAAACATTAAATTTGTTATCCTTAAAAAGTCATTTGCAACAAACGTATTTGCTGAAATTAAATAACTTGATACTATTGTTTGGGACACTGTTCCTGTTATTATTTTTGGAACTGTATCTTTTACAACTGACTTTATACTATTACTTATTGCGTTTAACTGAGTTTGTATTGGGCTAGTAACTCCTTTTACATAACTTAATTCAGTTAATGAAGGATATATTGCAGTATCTAATGACTGAACGTTTTTACTTGCGTCTAATGCTAATAACTGTGACGCAGTTAATGAACTTAATATCGGAGCAGTTGATAATGTCTTTGCTCCTGCTAATGTTTGCGCTACTGTTGTTACTAATCCTCTTGCAGTTGCTGATGCAGACGGTAAATTGAATGTATGTATTTCAAGTGCGCTATTGATATTAAAATCTGTTCCTGAAGTTCCTACTGCTAAATATTGATTATTAGAAGTTACCCCATTAATAGCAGAAATTCCTGACGAAAAAGTAGTAATTATTTGGCACAAATGACCATCCTCAGTATGCAATGTAGCTGTTCTACCACCTGAATTATTAACTATATAAACCCTAACAGCTAATCTATCTGTTAATAACAATGTAGTTGTAGGTACTGCTAAAGATGATAAATATAAATCAATCGGAGTACCTCCGCTTATTGTTTCAGGCGCTAAAGACCCATTTGCAATACTTGTAAATACAGCCCCGTCATATTTTAAAAGTTCAACGTAAAATTTAGGAGTCCCTCCGTTTGATGACATTGAAAAAAACATCTCAAAATTCCAAGCACCTCCAGGTATCTCAAGTCTATTTGGATTACCTGCGTCTGTTAAAAATTGTGCAATTAATCCATTACCTGTTAAACTAAAATCAGTACCCGTTCCAATTACCGCAGCGTTTGACATTTGCTTGTAAGTGGCAACTGACGCAGCAACTGAACCATTTAGATAATAGAACACAGATGAACCTCCACCCCCACTTGTTGGAAAAGTCGCTAACTGTCCATCTCCTCTAATATATTGAGAAGCTGTTCCTGCTCCTGTTATTGCAAATGTTCCTGATGTTGTAATAGAACTCGGTGTAACACTAAATGCAGGAGGCACAGTAATACCTATAGAAGTTACAGCCGTAGTTAGGTATGTATTTGTATCCAATGCAAATGTTCCGGCAGCAGTCATCTTTACAAATGGTGTGCCACTTGACCAAATTGGATAATTTAATGCTCCCCAAGTACCTATAGTTGGAATGTCGTCAGTAGTTGCGATTGTATATTCAGCACCTAATTTTGAAGTAGGTAAGAAAAATTTTATATCATTCGTAGGGGTATAATTATCTGCTTGTAGGTAAAAGTTAAATCCATAATAAATAAATGCTAATCCATAATCAGCATTAATTGCAATAAATCTATCGCTTAAAATATTTTTACTATAAATAGTTCCTTCAGGTCCAACATAACTTTCGTAAACGCTGTCACTTACTATTATGTCATTAGTAGTGGTATTTCCTGCGTCAGTTACTTCTTGTAGCGTTAACTCGCCCCCTCCGCTATATTGCGGTATATTAAGAACATCCCCTATTAAAGTCGAAGGACCTTCTGTCCCGCTAGTGGTTAACGTTATATTACCTTGTTTAGATTGTAATGCATTCCATAAATCAATTTGATTCTCTAGGTTGCCATCTATAGTTCCCCAAACAGTTGGATTATTTAAACTTATAAAATTACCCAATGCCTCAACCGTGAAGTTTTTTGTTAGGTTCTTTTTTTTACCGGCTATCCTAACAGTAGACGTTCCAATTAACAAATCTGTTAAAAGGATATTTGTATTATCTGGGTAACTGTATATTATAGCCATGTATCTCTATTATTATCCTACTAATTCTATCCCCGTTATAATTCCTTCAACTACTGTTATCTGCCAAATATCATTTGAACTTGTCTCAAATACTCCTGATACACCATTATTCAATGTAACGTCTTTAGCTAAATTAGCTACACTGCTTATGCTGAAATTTTTTGTAACCGCAGAACCCGTTTCTGGATCATATTGTGTTCCTAACAATCTATCGCTTAATGTTACATTAGTCGCTGTTGGATAACTTATTTGTATTGCCATTTTTGATTATTTATATATTAACAGTTCCACTTGTCTAATGCAAGTTTTTTTCTTGTTGGTTCTCCGTTTGGTTTTTTCATTGCCCCCGGCATGCCAGACATTCTAGCGCAGAAAGATTTTCTACGATTAGCATCTTTGCTACCTGCTTTTAATTCCGATGGCTTCTTAGTCACTGCTGTTTGTAGTTTACTGCCTGGATTCTCTCTCCTGTAACTTGCAACCCCTTTAGCGTTTAATCCGCCTTTAGGATCTTTACCTTCATTGCGCGTCCAAGCCGCAGTTTTATGTAATGGACTACATCCACAACTTTTACCGTCTGCTTCACCAACAGTGTACCCTTTATTCTTACTTGTTCCTAATCCCTGCGGACCTATACCTTTTATATTCATATTAGCCTCTTTTATAATTTTTACCACTCTCTTTCTTAGTACCTTCGCCTTCATTGCCTCTATTCTGTTTTACAGATTCAAACCTACCATCTTCATGGTCGTAATCCATACCTTTACCTTTAGGGTCCTTACGATGCATCCTTTGCGAATGCGCTTTCTTAATTCTCCTATCATCGGTTTTAGCGTAAGCCAAATCTCTTTCCGCTTTAGCTTTAGCGGCTTTAGGAGATAGATTCTGTTTCTTTAAAGGTGATGATTGACTTCTTAATTGGAATGCCATAATTACTTATTATTTATAGTATAACAATTACGCATAGTCATAAATTCTTACAGTGTGACATTAGCCTACTATTTTTATATATAACTACCTAACGTCACTCTTTTCGTTCATTTGTTATTATAAGTTGACGTGCGTTTATTATAATAAGATGTAAAAAAATATTATAAAAAATTTTTATGTTGATTTAAAAGTATGTTACAAATATATGATGTTGTTGCAAATATATAAGTTTGTTGCAAATATATAAGTTTGTTGTTACAACGCATTTTCTGACCAACCCCCTACAAAAGAAAACGATTCTGGTTTACCCCACCCCCCGGATGATTTTTGACTTTGTGGAATTCGGTTTGCCTTTTCCTACGGCATGCACGGCGTAGCTACTACCACTAGTTTCGATTGGGATATGTGTGTATGATCATAACGTTTGATGTGTATGTATGTGACGTGTATGATATGTTGTACGATCTGGTGCGATGTATGCACTCCTGGCTGGTATGATACAGGATGTGATACGATAACGCGAAGCGCAACGCGCAAGCGTGTATAGCAACGCGTATAGCAACTCTTACAGTACCGATACGGTCGAGTAATGATAATATATATGTAACAAATAAATACTTTATATCATGAGAACATTCACAAACACATTACAAGTAACAATCATTAAACATGCATTCACAACGTACAAGATCGCAATGACTTCAATGGTTGTGTTCGGAATCGTACGAGTAACGATCGGATTGATAAACGGAGACTATAACAATGCTTCATTCGGAGCATATTAATTAACACTAACAAATACACACATGACACGAATTAATGATTTAAACGCGATTACAAGACTTGATCTAATCGAAGAAGCGAGATGGCAAAACGGTAGCGAATACGTTAACGAATGTATTAATGACAATGCTTACATTGGTGAATTATGCGATTGGTCTCGTACACGACAAGGACATGAGTATTGGAATTGGATCGATAACGGTTACGTGGATCCAATCTTAAATTAATATGCGCGCGCTTCGTTGCCGAATGCGTGTAT
>Ga0209353_10000233_pt1 | contig 34670 bp, 50 predicted proteins | sample LauGreSpBDMM15SD_2_FD_187561 | JGI IMG/M metagenome (GOLD analysis project Ga0209353, IMG submission 187561) | Freshwater lake microbial communities from Lake Michigan, USA - Sp13.BD.MM15.SD (SPAdes) (version 2) | ecosystem: Environmental > Aquatic > Freshwater > Lake | place: Lake Michigan... | reverse complement strand
TTTTTGCTATTTTTAGCAAATCAGCGGGAACTACATCGCATAGTTTTCAACTTGGATTTGGTGGTACTGCAACAATAAATAACATTGGATATACTGGTCTTGTGGTGGCTAACGGTGGAACAATACCTGCACAAAATACAGCAACTGCGTTTGGTTTTCTTTCAAATACAACAACAGCAACAACATCTATTAATGCTTTAACTGCTGCCGCTACGTTTAACTCACATGTAATTAAAGGCACAGTGTCAGTCAACGCTGGCGGCACATTCATTCCGCAGTACACGCTAGCTTTTACCCCCGGCTCTGTTGGTCCATATTCAACAGTCGCTGGTAGCTACATCCGAATCAATCCGCTTTCCGCATCAGGCGCAGCGACTAACGTGGGGACATGGGCATGAGCACAATAATTGATGGTTCAGCGGGTATCACTTACCCAGTAGTCGCAGGGGCATCATCTGCGGTGCAAGCGTCATCTGCAAAGGTGATTCAGGTTGCTACATTTGCCACTGGCGCAGTGGCAACAGGAACAACAAGTATACCATTTGATAACACTATTCCTCAAATAACTGAGGGTACTGAGTTTATGACATTAGCAATTACACCATCATCAGCAACCAACAGTTTGATAATTCAAGTTACTTTGGTCACCGCTTTTAGTGGCGGTGATAATATTATTGTTGCATTGTTTCAAGATTCAACTGTTAACGGATTGGCGGCAGTAGTGGCACAACCACCGGCCAGCATAACAATACCGCAAACATTTAATTACAAAATGACTGCGGGTACAACTTCTTCAACAACATTTAGGGTTCGTGCTGGAGGCGGTTCCGCAGGAACGATAACAATAAATGGTGTTTTGGGTTCGGCAAGAATGGGTGGCGTAATGGCATCAACAATGACAATTTATGAGGTGGCAGGATGAATGTACAAGCTGTTTATGCACTCTATTCACAAGTTGTTAAGACTGTGGAAGATAAAGCGTTTGATGTTGATGGCAACAAAGTTGACCTTGACATGAATGCGGTTAACGCATGGGTTGACCCTAACGCATACAAAGCCAAACGCCAATCAGAGTACCCCCCTATGACTGACTACCTTGATGGTGTAGTCAAAGGCGATCAAGCGCAGATTGATGCGTACATTGCTGCTTGTCTTGCGGTAAAGGCTAAGTATCCAAAGGTGACATCATGACACACAGAATCGTAGTTAATTGCGAAACAGGCGTAGTCTCTCAAGTTGAGTACACCGCTGAAGAGCAAGCTGCACATGATGCGGCAGTAGCACAGCAAGCACTTGCAGAGGCAGCAGCCGTAGTAGTAACACCCACTGAGCCAGTTGCATGAGTTTAGAGACAGACTTTTATGCTCACCAGGCATCTTGCGATGAGCGATACAAGAATATTGAAGAGAAACTAGAGGCTGGAAAGCAGCGCATGACGCGCATAGAGTATCTGCTCTACGTTGTGATCGGCGCGGTGTTGCTCGGCCCTGGCTTTGTGGGTGTGATTGTCAGTAAATTAATAGGCGCGTGAAATTGAACCTATCACACTGGCACTGGCTGCAATTGCTGGAATTAAGCAAGGTGTGGCTCTGTATAAGGATGCCAAAGCTGCGGGGACAGACCTCTACAAGATAACCAAGGAAATCTCAGGATTCATTGGACAATTCTTTGACTCGCATGAAGAAATAAAAAAAGAAGTTAAGCGCCAAGAGCTTGACCCACCAAAAACCAAATCAATGAAAGCACAGGCACTTGAGAATGTGTTTCACCAGATTGAGTTGGAACGACAGTCAGTAGAATTGCGTGAGTTTTTGACCTACCACACAGACCCAGCACTAGGTGCAGTCTGGTCACGGTTTGAAGAAGAATATAAAAAACTGAACGAGGAAAACGAAAAACAGATTGAACTGGAACGTCAAGCGGAGTTACAACTCAAATGGCAACGCAGAAAAAATCTCAACAACTTACAAGACAAGGCGCTAATAATCGCAGCAGTTCTGACAGTTACTATATACCTCCACCTGATGCTTTGGTCGATAAAACAAATGAGCATGGACAAGTAGTTTTTTTAATTTGTTTGGTTGTGATAATGTTAATTTTGCCGTTGTTTTTATATTTGATGGCATCAATGTATTTTGATATGCTAGTTGTTCAGCAAGAAAACAAACAACAGCAAAAAGCTGTTCAGAAATTGATTGACAAAGCAAAGGAAAAATAATGCTCCCAATACTTGCATCATTGCTCGGCACACTAGCCGAAAACGGTTTAGGGCTGCTCTCCAGCGCCATTCAAGCCAAAGGCAAAGACGTAGTCGAAAAGACGTTAGGCGTAAAAATACCTGATGCGCCGACTTCTGAGGATGTTGCCAAGCTGCGCCAGCTCCAGTTTGACCATGAAGAGCGTTTGCTTGAGCTAGGCATTGAAAAAGCCAAGATGGAACTAGCTGAACTTGATCTGTTGGCAAAGGCTGCACAGAGTGATGCTGATAACGTCACAGACCGCTGGCAAGCTGATATGTCCAGTGATTCTTGGCTGTCCAAAAACATACGCCCTATGTCATTAATTGCCATCTTCTTGGGCTACTTCCTGTTTGCCATGATGTCTGCCTTTGGATACAACGCCAATGAGTCCTACGTTACGCTGCTGGGCAATTGGGGCATGTTGATCATGGGCGCTTACTTTGGCGGTCGCACGGTTGAGAAACTTGCAGAAATGAGGAAAAAATGAGCTTATCAGATGAACAAGCAGCCTTCCTGTTAGACGTGTGTGAACTTATCCAATATGCCACAAAACAAGGCTTCAAGGTGACAGGCGGGGAGCTTGCACGTACACCAGAACAACAGGCCATCTATTTCAAAACAGGCCGTAGCAAGACAATGAACTCTATTCACTTGAAGCGATGTGCAATGGACTTAAACTTTTTTAAAGATGGCAAGATTGTTTGGAATAGAAAGATCATTGAGCCGCTGGGCATTTATTGGGAATCACTGCACCCAAAAAATCGGTGGGGCGGTTATTTTTCCAACCTGGTGGACTGCCCGCACTTTGAGCGCAACGTCTAGTCAGCGAAGAAATACAGAAACGCAATGATGCCACCGACGCCAATGATAGCGCCGATGAACAGCACAAATATGGTAGCAATCATGTCTTCTCCTTGATGTCGTAGAACCAATCATCGCCTGCTGACCACTTGCGTGTGCCGTCTACCGTCCACAGTCTTTGAGCCGCTTGGAAGTCGGGAAACTTTGTCTCAGCAGGAATCAGGCTCTGGTCATACCACAGGCACCTGTTGTTGGGCTGACAAGCAAACTGGCCGTTGTCCAACATGATCCAGTTAAAGGACTTATGCTCTTCGGCCTGTTCAGTAAAGCCAGTGTCCAGCGTTAACTCATCAGCGCAGAAGTCCACGGTGAACAGATAGCGGCCAAAGTGCCACTGCTTGTCCTTACCCAAAAACTTCACGCCCAGGTTGCGTAGGCCGATCTTCTCAATGATGGTGAATCTGTAACCCATGCAGTCCCACAACTGTAGCGTGTCAATGGGCAAGTCACTGGCGTCTTCCTTCCACACATACGCGTGGATGGGCAGCTTGTCGTACAGCGCACCATATGCTGGCAGCAGCGACTCAATGCGAAACACCTGGCCACGCAAGGCTTTCAGGCTCACCCAGATAGCTGGCTCCAACTCACCGTGACCTTTGTGGTCGTTGTAGAGAAACTCACGCTTGACAAAACATTTAACTGGCGGCAGCGATGCCACGATATAGCTCATTTGATCAACTCCCTGTATGCCTTGATGGCGTCTTTCACATCGTTCTGCAACTGCTGTATCAGGTCGTGCTGCTCTTGCATCTTTTGGTATGCTTCGGCAGCAAACTTAATTAAGTTCTCACGCTCCCAAGTTTCAAACGCTGGCATCGTGCTTCTCCTTAATACTTTGCGACAGCATCTGGCGCAGCCACTTGGCACCACCTAAACGCTTCCATTCTGCGTAATGCGCCGGTATCAACCGCACAGCGACGTTCTTGGCCACGCCAGTCAATTCACTCTTGGGTCTTGGCATTTGTGCTCATCTCCGGCTGATTTGGTTAGAAAAATCATGTTGCAACGTGTGCAACGCCAGACAAGACCTTGTTCGACAATCTGTTGGTCTTTTCTAAAAAAATTTTTAATTGCTTCAATCATGGTTGCGTTGCCTCATGTAAAAGTTCAATACGTTCACGGGACGCTCTCAGCGTGGTGTAGCGTTGGTGCAGTCTCTCCAACACCACCACACGTCTGGCGTTTGCCCGTTCATGGGTCAGCATCTCCAACACCTTGTCTTCGTCAAAGGTCTTGAGTTGTTCATTTAATTTTCGCCAAGTGAGTTGCAACTTTGTCCTCCAGTTTTTTAACTAACGTCATGCTCTTACTCAACTTGCGCCAGGCGGCGTTAAAGTCTCGCTGATAAATTTTCTGTATAGACTTCTCAGCTTTTAACTGCGTCTTCCAGTTGTTCAAACGTACACTCATTTCAGTTCCTCCATTGCAATATCCGACACCGCGCGCTTGTCGTGTAGCGCACCCCAAATTTTTTCGTCAATAGTCTTGTTGGTCAGCATGACGTAACACCAAACGTTGCGCGTTTGACCGGATCGGTGCAAGCGGCCAACGGTCTGCTCATACAGTTCCAGCGACCAAGGCAGGGACAAGAAAATAATTTTGCACCCGCCAAATTGAAGGTTGAGCCCGTGGCCTGCTGACTTTGGATGGACGAGTAGTAACTCGATTTGCCCAGCGTTCCAGCGTTGAATGGCATCCTTATCGTCAAGGGTTTGGGCTCGGGGGTAGCGGCGTTTAAGCTCTGCCAACTCCTCTTGATACGTGTAAGCAATGATCGTATTTGCTCTTTGATTTTCATTTAACAACTCCTCTAGTCGGTCAAATTTATGGGCACTGAACCACACTGGCGTCTGTGTCACGATGAACTTCCCTGGCACGTCAGACGCTTGCTTGCGTGTGTCATACACAAACCCGCTGGCCATCTGTTGCAACTTGCCCGTCACCACGCCCGCGTTGATGGCCGTGACGTCCAGCGCCTGAAAGTCAGCCTTCATCTTCTCGTAGGGCTTGCGGTCGTCCAGATCGCAACGCACTTCAATCACATGCAGCGGCGGCAGCTTGTCGGCGTAATCGCCAGCTTCCAACACATAGGTCGCCGGTTTGATGCGCGCCATGACATTGGCCAGCGCACCGACACGCGGTGCCCACTCGCCAAACTCCTTGTTGATCAACACAAAATACTGCTGCATGAACGCGCCTTTGGAGCGGCCAAGCAAAGTCTGGTCAACGATCTTGCACTGGCCAAACACATCTTCCAAGCCGTTGCTGGTGAAGGAGCCGGTCAAGCCCCAGCGAATGGTCATGGGCTCCAGCACCTTGAGCAACGCCTTGAAACGTGTGCCAGACGGGTTCTTCAAGCGCGTCAGTTCGTCAAACACAATGGCGTCAAAGTTTAGCGCCTGCTCGGCCAGCCATTGGATGTTGTCGTAGTTGCTGACCACAATGCGGGCGTCAGAATTTAACGCATCTAGCCGTTGCTTGGGTGTGCCCACAGCCACTGCAATTTCGTGAAACGGTGCCCATTTGGGTTGCTCGACTGGCCACACGTCAGTGCAGACGCGCTTGGGTGCCAGCACTAGGAAGCGCCCCACTTCTTCGTTAAAGAGCATGTCCTGCATGGCCGTCAGCGTGATGGCTGTCTTGCCAGCGCCAACAGGTGCCAAGATCATGGCTCGGTCGCGCTCGTACAAGAAGTCAGCGGCTTCATTTTGGTAGGGTCTAAGTTGCACTTTTAATCCACTCATCTACTTGATCTATCGTCCACAGGCACATATACCGTTGGTTCAGCAGCGTCATGTCCGACATGAACATCTTCTGCAACGCTGACAGCCTGCCGCCCTTGGTCTTCAACTCCACAAACCATGTGCTGCCGTCGGGCAAACACGCAATCCTGTCAGCGACACCTTTGCGCCCTGGCGACGTGAACTTGTACGTCTTGCCACCAGCGCGCTCAACTGCCCACACGAAATGATTTTCAACTATTTTTTCTTTCATGTCAAAAAGTTTAGCACAGTTTTATTTTCTATGCTATAGTTCAGTCTCAATCAACTAAAGGACAGTCAAATGAAAATAGAATTCACCCGCGCCGAGATCGAGCAAATCATCTTGGATCACATTAAAAACGAGATTGCGCCATACGTAAAATTTGAGCGCATCGTGGGTAATGACTGGAACTTACCCTACACCATTACAGTCCACACTAAAGAGGAAACTAAAGATGAATCACAGTAAGATAGTCGGCGGCTCAACCGCCAAGCGCGTTATGAATTGCCCAGGCTCTGTAGCCCTAGTGCAGAAGATGCCGCCCCAACCCAGTAGCAAGTACGCCGACGAAGGCACACTGTTGCACAACGTCATTGCTGAAGTAGTGATGTCAGACAAACCCCCCGAGACATGGCTTGGCACAAAATACAACGATCAAGTGCTGACGCTTGATTTGATTGACAACAAGCTGATGCCTGCATTGGCGGCGCTTGACGTGATCGACCCCAACAAGGAGATGGAAATTGAAGCTGAAACTCGCGTTGGCTTTGGTGATTTACTGCCTGGCGTATTTGGTAGCACTGATCTTATCGGGCGCATCGGTAATCGCGCAGTTGTTCTCGATTGGAAGTTTGGTGATGGTGTTGCTGTTGATGTAGAAGAAAACGAACAGTTGATGTTCTACGCCGCTGCGGCCATGCGTACCGAAGAAACCAAGTGGGCGTTTATTGACGTTGAAGAAATTGAGATGGTGATCGTGCAGCCACCACAGGTCAAGCGTTGGGTGACCACACCTGCTCGCATTGCCGAGTTTGAGAAAGACTTGGTCAAGGCCGTCAAGTTAGCGCAGCAACCGAATGCCGAGCTAAAGATCGGTGACCACTGCCGTTGGTGCGCGGCCAAGCCCATCTGCCCGCAGATGACCGGCGCTGTTGACCGTGCGCTCAAGGCGCAAGTCGATGGCTTCGACGTGCAGACGCTGGGCTCGTACTTGGCCAACGCTGACATTCTGGAAGAATGGATCAAAGACTTGCGCGCGCTGGCGCATCAAATATTGGATAGCGGCGCGCCAGTGCCTGGGTATAAACTGGTGGCCAAGCGTGGCACACGTCAGTGGGTGGATGAAGCAAAAGCTCATGTAGAGTTACGTAAACTGGGCATTGAGCCCCACAAAGAACCTGAGTTGGTTTCTCCAGCGCAAGCGGAGAAGGAACTCAAAAAGCGCAAGTTGATGCTGCCCGACGATCTTGTCGTGTCAGTGTCTTCAGGCACAACATTGGCGGTGGAGAGCGATCCCCGTCCGGCAGTGTTGCAAATCGGGAAGCAGTTAACTGCCGCCCTTCTTAAAATCCAATAAGGAAAACAAATGTCCAATTTAGTAGCGTTCTCTCAAGCGGGCTTGCCCGCAGTCTCCACCCTGTCATCCGCACTGCGGGCGATCCAATCCGATGTCGGCCCTGCCGGTACAGCTATCCTCAAAATGGATAAGACTGGTCACTGGGTCTTCGGTGCCGATCAGACCGAAGTTGAAGACGACAGCAAGTGGGCGATCAACCCCTTTTCCTTTGTCCACGGCTTCATTGCTTGGGGCGATGGTGAGGTGTTGGCCGAGAAGATGGCCAGCGTCAGCCAGCCGTTGCCTGAACTCGACGAAGCGCCCCCAGGTGCTAAGAAAGGCTGGGAAACACAGGTCGGCCTGAGCTTGAAGTGCATCAGCGGCGAAGACAAGGGAATGGAAGCGCGGTACACCACCACGTCAGTGGGCGGCAAGAAAGCGGTTCAGTCCATCGCTGTTGCGTTGGCCGAACAGGTCGATAAGGATCAAGCCAAGCCAGTGGCCATCGTGCGTCTGCGTAAAGACCACTATGCTCACAAGAGCTACGGCAAGATTTACACGCCTGTGTTTGAGGTGGTCGAGTGGGTCAGCATGGACGGCGAGCCTGAGCCTGCACCCAAGGTTGAAGAGCCAGCGCCCGCAGCAGGCCGTCGCCGGAGGTCAGCATGAGATTAGACCTTGACGTGCAAGAAATCAACGCTGTGATGGCGTTGCTCGCTTCGCTGATGGACAAAATCCGAATGCAAGCCCAAGCGCAGATGCCTGCGCCACCTACGCAAGAGTAATCTTCCTGATGCCGCGTGACAGGCGGCATTGGAAAGGAGACACTTATGGAAGTCTGGAAACTTGTGCCTGAATGCGACGGCAAATACGAAGTCAGTGATCAAGGACGCGTTCGTTCTTTTCAACGATATCCACAAGGCCGCATTTTGCGCCCAGGTCGTATGCCCAGCGGTCATTTGAGTGTGGCTTTGGGGCGCGGAAATAGTCAGTGCGTTCACAAGCTAGTTCTGTTGGCTTTTGTTGGCGCTGCGCCTGCTAAACATGAATGCCGTCATTTAAATGGCGATCCCGCAGATAATCGACTTGAAAATCTATGCTGGGGTACGCGGTCAGAAAATATTGGTGACGCCGTGCGTCACGGTACTTGGATGACGCCAGAGCGTAAAGCTGGGGGCGACAAAGGCCGCACAGTGCGATGGGCTCACGTATGACTCTTTGGTGCGATTTTGAAACCCGCAGCCGTTGCGACCTGCCCAAGCACGGCGTTTACAACTACGCGCAAGACCCCAGCACCAATGTGCTGTGCATGTCCTACGCCTTTGGCGACGATGATGTGCGAACGTGGACGCCTGACACGCCATTTCCTTCATGGGTAGCGCAGTACAACGGCCCTATCTACGCTCACAACGCCGCGTTTGAACGCCTGATCTTTTGGTATGTCTTGCAGATCAACTTCAAGCTGGAGCAGTTCTACTGCACTGCAACACAAGCCCGCGCGAACTGCGCGCCTGGGTCGCTTGAAGACGTTGGCCGGTTTGCTGGCGCGTCCATGAAGAAAAGCCACCGAGGCGCGCAGTTGATCCGCTTGCTGTCGATCCCACAGGCCGACGGCACCTTCAGGCAAGACCCTGCGCTCATGGCCGAGATGATTGACTATTGCGAGCAAGACGTGCGCGCGATGCGGTCGATCAGCAAGGCCCTGCGCCCACTGTCCATACAAGAGGTTGAGGACTACCACGTCAACGAGCGGATCAACGACCGTGGCGTGTTGGTAGACGTGCCCCTGTGCAACGCCGCCGTCAAGTTTGCCAGCGATGAGTTGGTCGAGATTGAGCAGATCGTGGCCGAAGTGACCGAGGGCGAGATCACCAGCGTCAGGTCGCCTAAGATGCGTCAGTGGGTGATCGACCGCGTAGGGGCGCAGGCGCTCAAACTCATGGAAACCTACAAAGACGGCGAGAAGAAGTATTCGATTGACAAGACTGTGCGAGCCAACTTGCTTGCGATGGAGAACCCAGATGAGATACCGCCCGCTGTTGCCGAGGTCATCCAATGTGCGGACGACCTATGGGCGTCTTCGGTTGCGAAGTTTAGCCGCCTTGCATCTCTTGCAGACGTCGAGGACAACCGAGTCCGAGGAGCTTTCGTGTTTGCTGGAGGATCTGCGACAGGTCGAGCGTCAAGCTACGGAGCCCAGGTTCACAATTTCACTCGCAAGTGCGCCAAATCGCCCGAGGACGTTAGAACTGCAATGGTCAGAGGCCATTCAATTGTTCCACAATTTGGAAAGCGCGTTACTGATGTCCTCAAAGGAATGCTCCGGCCCGCACTGATACCGGCTAAGGGCAAGCACCTGGTCGTGGCCGACTGGTCGTCCATCGAAGCCCGCGCCAATCCTTGGCTGTCCAACTGCCCCGCCGGTGAGCGCAAGCTGGCCATCTTTGCCAAGGGCGAGGATGTGTACAAGGTCAACGCCGCTGCCACCTTTGGCGTGGCCGTGACCGAAGTCAACGGCGAGCAGCGCCAGATCGGTAAGGTTCAAGAGTTGGCCTGCGGCTTTGCCGGTGGCATCGGTGCCTTTGCCGCGATGGGTCGCGCCTACGGCGTGAACCTGCCCGAGTCGGATGCCAAGCGCATGGTGGACGCATGGAGACGGGCAAACCCGTGGTCGGTGCCTTACTGGCAAGACTTGGAAGACGCCTACACCCGCGCCATGCGAAACAAAGGCCATGAGTTCAGCGTGGGGCGGGTTACCTACCTGTTTGACGGCCAGCATCTCTGGTACGCTTTGCCCTCCGGTCGAGTCTTGTGCTACCCGTTTGCCAAGTTGGAAACCGATGGTGTAACCTACGCCAAGGCCGCTTGGAAACCGGCAGCAGACGCGACTGAGTGGCCACGCGCAAGGCTTTGGAAAGGGTTGGCGTGTGAGAATATCACCCAAGCCACCGCCAACGATCTGCTGCGCCACGCGCTGCGCCAGCTTGACGACGTGGTCTTGCATGTGCATGACGAGATAGTGTTAGAAACCGACCGGCCAGAAGAGATGGCCGAGCGGCTTAAAAAGGTGATGTGTACGCCGCCCGAGTGGGCTAAGGGTTTACCCCTTGGCGCAGAGGTGGCAATCATGTCGAGATATGGCAAATAAAAAGCCCGCTGGCAGGCGGGCTTGTAAGGGAGCACTAACTTGGAATTCTTGGACTTTATCACAAAACTCGCCCCAGTTGGTGAGACTGCACTTATTGTGCACCAAAAACCACAATTAAAAGACGGCCAGATTCAACTCCACGCCGACGGCGCAGTCAAGTGCACATGGCCAGCGCACCTGCCGACCAAGGGCACCAGGGCTGGCCAAGCGTGGTACGCCAACACCGCCAGCTTCGTCGTTGACCGCTTTGCCGATGGCCGCGTGTCGGCGTCCGCAGCCAACTGCGAGTACATCCTTGTCATGATGCTGGACGACATCGGCACCAAGTCCAAAGTCCCACCCATCGCCCCGACGTGGGTCATGGAAACGTCCGAAGGGTCGTTCCAGTGGGGCTACGCCTTCGTTGACCAACCGACCAAAGCCGAGTTCAGCGCGGCCATTCGCGCCATCGCCGATGCAGGCTACACCGACCCAGGCGCTTGCAACCCCGTTCGCAACTTCAGGCTCCCAGGCTCTGTTAACTTGAAGCCCGAGCGCAACATGTTTGCGTCGCGCTTGGTCGAGTTCCACCCCGACCGTGAGTTCACGCTAGGTGACATCTGCTTCGCCTTGGGTGTCACACCAGTTGAGCCCGACTCGCTGACCCTGCGCCCGATCCGCTTGTCTGACGACGGTGCCGACGACGTAATGGCGTGGCTGTCCGAGCAGGGTCTGCTACTGTCCCGACCCAACGGCGAAGGCTGGGCAGGCGTGATCTGCCCCAATGGTGCCGAGCATACCGACGGCAACCCTGAAGGCCGGTACATGCCCGCCAACCGCGCCTACTGTTGCCTGCATTCGCATTGCGTGGACTTCGATTCGCGCATGTTCCTGCAATGGGTGGCCGACAATGACGGCCCCAGCCACACCCCAGGTTTGCGTGAAGAACTACTGGCGCAGGCGATGGACTCGGCGCTGTCTAAGCTCACCCCAACTGTCCAGTATCCCAACGAAGCCGCGCGGGTGATCGCCGAGGTCGAGCGCAAAGAGCTTGGCCGCATTGAAAAGAATGACTGGTTTGAGCGGTTCGCGTATATCCAAGTAGATGATGCGTTCTTCGACATGCAAGACCGCCGCGAAATCAGCCGGTACACCTTCAACGCCCTGTTCCGTCACATAGATTGCAAGTCAGTCCACAACACCAAGCGCCGCATTGAAGCCAGCACGTCGTTTGATGAGTTACGCCAAGCCAAGGGAGCCAAGGCGCTGGTCGGCGTCACTTACGCCGCCGGTGAATCCATTCTGGTCGCCCGCGAAGGCATGGTCTACGGCAACCGCTGGCGCAACGCCCGCCCCAAACCCGCGCCTGGTGACGTCAGCCCGTGGCTGGCGCACGTCGAGCGCATGATCCCTGAGAAGTTTGAGCGCGAGCACCTGTTGAACGCGCTGGCCCATAAGGTGCAATTCCCAACGCACAAGATCAACCACGCTATCCTAATGGGCGGCAACCACGGATCAGGCAAAGATACCCTCTTCGCCCCCTTCTTTTGGGCTATCGGCGGCAACGCCAAAGCCAATTGCTCATTGGTCAAAAACGAAGATTTGAATTCGCAGTGGGGTTATGCGCTCGAGTGCGAAGTGATGGAGATTGCCGAGCTACGCCAAGCCGAGGCCAAAGACCGCCGCGCCCTTGAGAATACCCTCAAGCCCATCATCGCCGCGCCCCCCGAGTACCTGATGGTCAACCGTAAGGGTTTGCACCCCTACTACGCCCTGAACCGCGTGTTCGTGATTGCATTCTCCAATGAGCGCGTGGCCATCTCGTTACCCAGCGAAGACCGCAGATGGTTTGTCATTTGGTGTGCGGCATCTAAACTACCAGAGGCGCAGGCCGTGGCCTTGTGGAACTGGTACCAGCACCGCGCGGGCTTTGAGGCCGTCGCCCATTACTTGCACACCCGTGACGTGTCAGCATGGAACCCAACCGCGCCGCCCCCTATGACCGAGGCCAAAGCGATTATGGTCGAGCACGGCATGTCAACCGCCGAGTCGTTCCTGGTTGACCAGATGCGCCGCCGTGTGGGTGAGTTTTCCCGTGGGGTCATCGCGTCGCCCTTCCACGCCCTGTGCGACCGCTTGCAAGGGTACGCGCCTGGGGGCGTGAAAATCGTACAGGCCGCGCTATTGCATGCACTTAAAGAAGCTAATTGGATCGACTGTGGCCGCGTCGCGTCGCGCACCTACAGCACCAAAAAGCACATTTACTGCGCCCCCGAGCATACGCGCGTTAGTAAGTCCGACCTGCGCGACATGGTCGAAGGGTAATGCCGCCGCCTACGGCGTCGACATAAAAAAAGGGCCCCGTGAGGGGCCCGTAAAGTTTAGGCAACTGCTTTAGAGACCTAGCAGCACGGCAAGTATAGCGGCAATCAAGGCCGCGCAGATCACGGCCATGAGTGCCCCAGCGCCTCGGCTTCGATCTGGTCGATTATCGGCAGCGGCAGCAACCCGTGCACGTCAACCGCGCCCAAGTAAGCATTAACCAGCGTCATGCGCTCCGGCTCGCTGGGGTCGCCCGCGTCGTATTCCAGATGGCACGTCAACACGTCGCCGTTCGGGTGATCGAATTCAAAGACGTATTCCCCGACGCCTGGCGCGGGCGTCACCGGTGCCCACGGTGCCAGCGCCTGCTTAAATATCTGATGCATGATCGACCTCCCATGCAGCATCTTCGCCGACCGGCAGCAGGCACGGCTCGGCGCGCAGCGCCTGCCAGTCCCACGGCATAATTTTCTTATTAAGTTTTTCGTATTCGGCCACGTATTCGGCCGTCGAGTCGCCGTTCCAATAGACCGGATAAAAGCGCTTTTCGGCCCCTTTAGACTTGACCACCTTATGTTTGCCGGTGCACTTAGCATGCGCGGCCATAATGTCGTCGCGCCCGTCGCGCACGACATAACGGGTTTTCCCTAGTGTGATGGTTTTCATGTTTAGATTCTCCAGATAAATAAATCAAGCGCCAGCACTGCCAGCGCGGCCAAATAAACAATTTTTTCAACGCGTGTCATAGAATCCCCAAAAAGTGATTGTCATCGTCAAAAACTGCAACATAGAAGCCGCGCGGGCTCCCGTGTACTTGATAGCTCCACGCGTCGCGCTCTTGCATGGCCAGCTCATCGGCCAGCGCTTGCGCCTGGGCCTTATGTGTGTAGTAGGTCATTGTGTGGCCTCCCTGGCCAGCGCTTCGCGCGCGCGGTCCATTGCATACGCTAGGCCATCGATTCTGGCCGTATCCGGTAAATCAGGCGCTGCCTGGTCCACGTAGAAAATAAGCGCTTCGAGCGCTTCGCGTAGGGTTTCGGGTTTATCGATCATATATTGCAACACCCGCAGCATGGCGAGTCGATACAGCGCCCGCGCTTATTTTGAAAGTATTCGCGCCCGCCGTTATTCCACAGGTGCGACACGTACGCGCCACGCGCGCGGGCTAAGTAGATTTCCTCCGGTTCCGGCTCCGCATGCCTGAATTCATCCTCATCCGTGATCCATGCCTGGCGCGTGGCCGTGTCATATTGAATCTGATCCCCTGGCCGGATCGGCGCGCCGGTGCGCGCGCATGTACCCTTATATTTTGCAATCATAATTTTAATAGTCATATATCACCCCGTTGGCCATAATTTTTGTCAAATTGGCCGCCGGTAAGCAGCGCACGGTGCTACCGTTTTCGTGAGCTTTCCACGTGCCCGCAAAATCGACGGCCACCACCGCGCCTTCGACGGCCACCACGCGCCCGCGCGCGTCGGCGTCGATCTTATTGTGGCCAGTGCGCGCCACCACGTGGCGAGCTAGTGCGACTTTGTCGCTGATATTAAATGTCAGTTTTTTCATTGTTTACCCTTCGATTAGTTGATTGACGCAATACGCGCCCGCATGCGGCCGGTGTGGCCGCATGCAGTCGAATATTAGATAACGGCCAGGGTTATAACGCGGCGCGCATGACCGGCCGCATGATCTGCGATAACGATATCGCGCGCTTGAATGCTAGTACCGGCGCACAATGTACATTTAGCGCATGTGGAGCGGCGCTGGCCCTCGGCGCTCGCTGGGCAAACCGTCTCGGCCGCTTGTTTATCAACACCTATCGACACACGGAATACGCGCATGCCCAATAGGTTTGCATGCGCGGCCTGGTCGATTGTGTCCGCGCTGGCCATAACAAGCGGGGCCCATGCGGCCGCGTCAAAATCGGCGCGCGCCCATTGATGCGTGTAACCCCTGTGACCGGCTGCATATCTAATAATTTGATTCCACATGCCCACGGGCGCGGCGAATGGATCCCCATACGTGCCCAGGCGCACAATTTTCCCTTGTAAGGCTTTGGCGATTGTGGCCGGATCGGCTTTGACGTATCGGCCGCGCTTGTATGCGTGATAAACCGATTGCACCGATTTTCCTACCTGTACATAACACGGCGCTGCGCCGGTTTTTTTGGCCAGCGCTGGCCGGTGTTCACAATCGCCACATATGGCCACGTCGTCGCCGCTTTGCACTGCGGCCATGGGCGTGATATCGGAGCGGATAATAAATGTTTGCACAATCGCGCCGGTCTTGTCGTTTTTAGAGTCGCCATTAATCTTGTTGACAATGACGACAATAGGCGCGCCGTCGATTTCGCTCGGGCCTTCATATGCGATATATCCTAGAATTTTAGTCATGATTTTTACTTTCGTTTAGTTGATTTTGAGAGAATCGGCCAGCTGCGCGCTGGCCGGTGTGATTAAAAATCAGTGTATAGATCCGGCGCGGCGGCGCGCAAAGTATCGCGCACGGTCCACAATAAATCTTTGACCGTGCGGCGCTGGGTCAATAGCGCGTCGTATTCGTCGCTGGCCATGCCTTTAATGGCCATTTCATTTGTAATGGCGCTATAAAGCGCGACTAATTGACTTTCGACCATGTCGTATTGATTTAAAAGTGTATCGTTCATTGTGTGGCTTTCGTTTAGTTGATTGTGTGGGCACAAAATCGCGCGCACAAATTAATGTAAGGTATTGCCTTGCAATTGTCAACAATTATTTTCTAGGGGTTTACCCTATTTTTTGTAGGCAATATTGGCAAACCGTGGGCAGTTTGAAAACGTGCCGAATGACCTACAAAAAAGTCATATGGCCGTTGACTTTTTTGATGTTTGTAGGTCATATTGTCATGTTTTTCTGTATTCGTTTAGCAGATTAAAAAGTAATACTATATAGTTATAGAATAGGTACGTGCACGCCGTTTCGCCAGCGACTAAAAACATATGACAACATTGCCTACATTGCCTACATTATGCTTTTGATAAGTATATGGCCATGATGTTAGTGGCCACTAACTGGCGTCAAATGGCCATCAGCCCAGCCCGATGTTAGTAAGCACTCACTTCGCATGGCTAAGTTAGTAAGCACTCACTTCACCAAGTTAGTACGCACTAACATATAAATTTGACAAGTTAGTAGACACTAACTTAGCGGCTGTAAGTAAGTGCTCACTAACCAGGCTGCTGTAAGTAAGTGCTCACTAACATAGGGGGTGGGGGTAGGGCCCGCGCCCAATGGCCAACGGTGACGGAGGTTTCACGAACAATTTTTTTTTATTTTTAAATAGCCCACATGACCCACAGTTTGGTATATTCCAATCGCTGGCGCATAGCACCTGGGACTCATACTGCTCCTCAGTCTTGGCATACCTCAGAACTCCCTGCGCCAGCACCCATTACACTTCGCACATGACATTTCACAGCCTACCTTTTGAGCCGCGCAAGGTCGTCGCAACCGAAGCGCGCTTGAACAAAATCTACGACGCCGCCAAGCTGGGCTTGAAGGGCGACGCATTGGCCTTAGCGTCCGGCATGTTGCCGACCGAGTACCGGCAACTGTGCGAGTTGGATCCCATAGCGGACATGGCGGCGCTTAAGGGCAAAGCCGACGGCGAACTGGAGATGTCCACCTGCCTGCACAAAGCGGCCAGGGAAGGCGACGCCAAAGCAGCCTTAGCCATACTGCAACACTCACACGGCTGGGTGGCCAAGCAATCCATCAGCATAGATGTTGACCAGCGCATCAGCATCATCGGCGCGCTGCGCCAAGCGGAGTCGCGGGTTATCGACGTGATCGCTCACGAACCGAGTCCAACACTGGAACACAAGGTAGAGCAATATGCCACAGCTAACAAATAATCTAGCGCCCGCGCCGGTAAACGCTTTAAGCGGATTAGCTTCTGCACCTACGCAGCGCGCAACGCCTAAGTTAAACGCTGATGAAGAATCCGCGTTTCAAAACTGGATTAAATCCACAGGTTGGTATAAAGAATTTCGTAATGAATATAACGAAGAACCTGATCTTAATGATTCTGAATATGATTACCGCGCGGCATGGAAAGCAGGTATCCAACCTGAACGCGACCCTTACGATAAAAACAGATTTCATTGGCCATCATCTTTGCCAACGGGCGAAATGCTAAAGTCTCCAACTCACCCAACTGCATGGAAAGAATATTTTATGCGGCAGACAGGTCAAAACCCCGACGCAGTTGGAATACGATCACCTCAAGAAGCCGAGGTGTATTTAAAATCTATACCTAGAGCGCGCTAAGTTAATGCAGAACACTATCTACAGCGCTGAAGACGAGCAAGAACTTATGTCCAGGCTTTGGAGTCCAGCCATCAGGGACAACCCGCTGGCGTTTGTGATGTTCACCTACCCGTGGGGTGTCAAGGGCACACCGCTGGAGCATTTTCAAGGGCCGCGCAAATGGCAGCGTGAAGTGCTGCTGGATGTGGCCGAACACATCAAGTTGAACCAAGGCAAGCTGGACTTTGACGTGTTGCAAGAGGCAATATCGTCTGGCCGTGGTATTGGCAAGTCGGCGCTGGTCAGTTGGTTGGTGGATTGGATGATATCCACCAGAATCGGCTCGACAACCATCGTGTCGGCCAACAGTGAGTCCCAACTGCGGTCGGTCACATGGGCCGAGATCACCAAGTGGCTAGCAATGTCGATCAACAGCCACTGGTTTGAAATCTCAGCAACAAGAGTCATGCCTGCCAAGTGGCTGACTGAGCTTGTGGAGCGGGATTTAAGGAAGGGCACACGCTACTGGGGCGTCGAAGGGCGCTTATGGTCAGCGGAAAACCCCGATGCATACGCTGGTGTGCACAATTTTGATGGTGTGTTGGTAATTTTTGACGAAGCCAGCGGTATTGACGACTCAATTTGGGCGGTTACTGGCGGTTTTTTCACAGAAAATACGCCAAATCGCTTCTGGCTGGCTTTTTCCAACCCACGGCGCAACACTGGGTACTTTTACGAAGCGTTTAACAGTAAGCGCGAGTTCTGGCGCACGAAAGTGGTGGATGCGCGCACGGTCGAGGGCACCGACAAACAGGTATATGAGCGGATCATCGCGGAATATGGGCCGGACTCGGCGCAGGCGCACGTTGAGGTGTACGGTCAGTTCCCCAACGCGGGTGACGATCAGTTCATCGGGGCCAGCCTGGTGGACGACGCGATGAAGCGGACGAAATACCAAGATCAGAGCGCGCCGATTGTGATCGGTGTAGACCCCGCACGGTTCGGCGCGGATGCAACGGTCATCGCGGTGCGGCAAGGGCGTGACATCGTGAAGATCATGCGCCACCGTGGGGACGACACCATGACGGTGGTCGGACATGTGATCGAAGCGATTGAAGAGTACAAGCCGACGCTGGTGGTGATCGACGAAGGTGGCCTCGGGGCGGGGATTGTGGACAGGCTGAAAGAGCAGCGGTACAAGATCAAGGGCGTGAACTTTGGGAATAAGGCGAAGAACCCGATCATGTACGGCAACATGCGCGCGCAGATGTGGGGCGACATGCGCGATTGGCTCAAGACGGCGGCAATTCCGAACGATAGGTTTTTGAAAACGGATCTGATTTCGCCTATGATGAAGCCTGACTCAAGAGGGACGATTTTCTTGGAATCGAAGAAAGACATGAAGTCGCGTGGGTTGGCGTCGCCCGATGCAGCCGACGCGATTGCTGTTACATTTGCGTTTCCTGTAGCACATCGGCAATATGTTGAGCCAACCCGCCGCGTGAACGCGCAAGGCGGTGGAGTCAACGCATCATGGATGGGATCATGACAAAAAAAGTATCACTGTCAGTAGGTCGAGGCGAGAAACTACCCACATCCAAGGGCGCTGGCCTGACGGCCAAAGGCCGCGAGAAGTACAACCGAGAGACAGGCTCCAACCTTAAAGCGCCAGCACCCAACCCTAAGACCAAGGCAGACCAAGGCCGCAAAGATTCATTTTGTGCAAGAATGGGCGCTGTAGCAGCCAACGCCAAAGACGGCGAACGCGCTAAAGCAGCCCTTAAACGATGGAAGTGTTGATATGGCTACCAAACCTGGACTTTACGCAAACATTAACGCCAAACAAGCGCGCATCAAAGCGGGCTCTGGCGAGAAGATGAACAAGCCTGGCAGCAAGAACGCGCCAACGGCCAAAGATTTTAAAGATTCGGCTAAAACCGCAAAGAAAAAATAATGGCAGATTACACAGGCATCGCCGCAGCCGGTGCTGTGGCCAACGGCGGCAAGCAAAAGGGCTCAGAGTCTAATGTCTTGGCGACGGCTCGCTCGCGTTTGGACATGGCCATCGGCGCGCTGTCTGAGTCTCGTCAAGATGAGATTGATGACCTGAAGTTCTACGCTGGCTCACCCGACAATCGCTGGCAATGGCCAGCGGATGTGTTGGCCACCCGTGGCGCTGTGCAGGGTCAGACAATCAACGCCAGACCGTGCCTGACGATTAATAAGTTACCCCAGCACGTCAGACAAGTGACCAATGACCAAAGGCAAAACCGCCCAAGTGGCAAGGTTATTCCAGCCGACGACCACGCAGACATTGAAGTCGCCGACATCTTCAACGGCATGGTCAGGCACATCGAATACATCAGCGATGCTGACGTCGCGTACGATACAGCGTGTGAAAACCAAGTCTCCTACGGCGAAGGTTACATCCGCATCCTGACCGAATACTGCGACGAAAACACGTTTGACCAAGACATCAAGATTGGCCGTGTACGCAACTCATTCAGCGTCTACATGGATCCAACGATTCAAGACCCGACCGGCGCAGACGCCAATTGGTGCTTTATTACTGAAGACATCACCAAAGACGAATACCAGCGGATGTACCCCGACTCCGCGCCCATCACCACCTTGCAAACGCTGGGTGTGGGCGACCAAAATTTGAGCCAATGGCTCACCGAAGACACCATCCGCGTTGCTGATTACTACTACGTAGACTACGACAGAGCAACGCTTAACCTGTACCCTGGGAACGTGACCGCATTTGAAGGCACCTCAGAGGACAAACAACTGAAAGCAATTTATGGCAAGCCTAAAAAATCTCGTGAATCTGATCGTGTCAAAATTAAATACTGCAAGATTAACGGTTATGAAATTCTTGAAGAACGCGATTGGGCGGGGAAATACATCCCCGTAGTTCGCATTGTCGGCAATGAGTTTGAAGTCGATGGCCGCTTGTACGTGTCGGGCTTGGTGCGAAACGCCAAGGATGCCCAGCGCATGTACAACTACTGGGTAAGCCAAGAAGCAGAGATGTTGGCCTTGGCACCCAAGGCACCGTTCATTGGCTACGGCGGCCAGTTTGAAGGGTACGAGACTCAGTGGAAGACAGCCAACACGACCAACTGGCCGTATTTGGAAGTCAACCCAGACGTGACCGACGGCCAAGGTGCGGTGTTGCCGTTGCCTGCCCGTGCCCAGCCGCCAATGGCGTCAAGTGGTCTGTTGCAAGCTAAAGCTGGTGCATCTGAAGACATCAAATCGTCTACGGGCCAATACAACGCATCTTTGGGTATGTCATCTAACGAGCGCAGCGGCAAAGCCATTTTGGCTCGCCAACGCGAGGGCGATGTGGGCACTTACCACTACGGCGACAACTTGGCTCGCGGTGTGCGCCATATTGTGCGCCAGTTGGTGGACTTGATTCCCAAGGTGTACGACACCCAGCGCGTGGCTCGCATTATTGGTATGGACGGCGAAACCAAAATGGTCAAGCTGAACCCTGACCAACCTGAAGCCGTTCGCAAGATTACCGATCAGAACAACCCTGACGTAGTGATCGACAAAATTTACAACCCCAACGTCGGCAAATACGACGTGGTTGTGGCCACAGGACCAGGCTACGCGACCAAGCGCCAAGAAGCCTTGGAAGCAATGGCTCAACTGTTGCAGGGCAATCCACAACTGTGGACTGTCGCCGGTGACCTGTTTGTCAAGAACATGGATTGGCCAGGCGCGCAAGAGATGGCCAAGCGGTTTGCCAAGACCATCGATCCTAAGCTCATGGAAGACGGCGACAAGCCGCCAGCGTTGCAGGCAGCGGAGCAGCAAATGCAAGCAATGGGTCAAGAGCTTGATCAACTGCATGAAATGCTTAAGAATGTCGGCAAGTCCATTGAAGCGCAGGACATGCAGCGCAAAGATTTTGAAGCTGAAGTTAAGATGTACGAAGCCGAAACCAAGCGAATTGCTGCGGTGCAGGCTGGCATGACTGAGCAACAAATTCAAGATATTGCGATGGGTGTGGTCGCTGCGGCAATGGAGTCGCAAAATATGGCTAATGAAATGCCTGAGATGCCTCAGCAAGAGATGATGCCCCCTGAGCAAGAAATGATGCCACCTGAACAACAAATGGGAATGCCACAATGACACACAAAGCCGCTGATTTTTTAGGCTTGCTGTTTCTAGCACGGGACGTGGCGCACAGCGTTCATTTGAACACCCGCAGCTTTAGCAAGCACAAGGCGCTTAACATTTTCTATGATCGGATTGTTGGTGCGGCTGATGATTTTGCTGAAGCCTATCAAGGCCGTCATGGTTTGATTGGCCCCATTACTTTGCATTCGGCAAAGAAGACTTCCAACATCATTGAGTTTTTAGAAAGCTCGTTGGCTGAAATTGAAGAGGCTCGGTATAAGGTTGCAGACAAGTCAGACTCGTCATTGCAACAGTTGATAGATAATATTGTTGAAATCTATCTTCGCACTTTGTACAAACTGAAATACGTAGCATAAGGACACATCATGGCTAATTACACGCAAGCTGCTGCAACAAACCAAGTCAAAGTTGGTGCGGGCAAACTTTACGGCATCTTTATTTCTGCAACTGTGTCGGGCACTTTGGTCGTTTATGACTCAGGCGCGTCTAGCACTGGTGACCCTAAGATTTCCGACACCATTACTTTGGTCGCAGGGACAACATACTTGAACATCCCTAGCGGTTTGTTCTTCAACAAAGGTTTGTACTTAGTGCTTGGTGGCACTTCCGCATCATTTACGGTAGCATACGAATAATCAAAACCCGTACTGGTGCGGATCACCAGGGAATCTTTGAGATTCAAAAATGACTGAAGAAGTCCAACAACCCTTAGCGGAAGTAGACTCCGCGCCCGCAGCAGCAGTGACGGCCACTCCTGAAGCAAATGTAAATGCGCCGGAAGTCGCTGATGAAGCAAAAGAGTCGAGGGTTTTTACCCAAGATGAACTTGATGCAGCAATTGGCAAAAGGCTTGCAAGAGAACAACGTAAGTGGGAAAGAGAGCAGACTCAACGCCAAGCGGAAACGCAAACGCTAAGAGCGCCAGCAAGTATCCCGTCAGTCGATCAGTTTGAAAGCACTGAAGCCTATGCAGACGCATTGGCGTACCAGAAAGCTGAACAACTTATTGCCCAGCGAGATCAAGCACGGCAGCAATCTGCAATTCTTGAGTCTTATCACGAACAGGAAGAAGAAGCGCGGGCTAAATATGATGACTTTGAACAAGTCGCATACAACCCAAAACTTCCAATTACCGACGTGATGGCTGAGTCGATCCGAGCCTCGGACATAGGCCCTGAAGTAGCTTACTACCTCGGTGCCAACCCCAAGGAAGCGGAACGAATCTCTCGTCTTGCGCCTATCGTGCAGGCCAAAGAAATAGGGAGAATTGAGGCCAAAATGGCCAGTAATCCTCCCGTGAAACGAACTACGTCTGCGCCAGCACCGATTTCGCCTGTCACTGCTCGCTCCTCTGGGGGCCCAGCCTATGACACTACTGATCCACGGTCTACCAAGACCATGACGGATTCGCAGTGGATTGAAGCTGACCGAGTAAGACAACGAAAAAAGTGGGAAGCACAAGCCAACCGCTAAATAATTTTTAAAGGACTTTTTTCATGGCTAATAGTATCTTAACGATTGACATGATCACCCGCAAAGCTCTTGAGATTCTCGAGAACAATCTGGTGCTCACCCGAAACGTAGACCGTCAGTACGACGACAGCTTTGCTGTTGAAGGTGCCAAGATCGGTTCTACACTGCGTATCCGTTTACCCGACCGCACTTTAGTAACTGACGGTGCCGCTCTGCAAGTTCAGGACGACAACGAACAGTTCACCACACTGACTGTTGCTTCACAAAAGCACATTGGCGTGAACTTCACATCTGCTGAATTGACCATGCAATTGGACGACTTTGCAGAGCGTGTGTTGAAACCTCGTATCAGCCAGTTGGCTTCCAGCATTGATGCTGACGTTGCTAGCGCGTACAAATCAATTTTTAACACTGTTGGTACACCTGGCACCACGCCTAATACCGCGTTGGTTTTGTTGCAAGCTCAACAAAAGTTGAATGAAAATGCAGCAACAATGAACCCACGTTATGCCACCGTTAACCCCGCCGCAAATGCTGGTTTGGTCAACGGCATGTCTGGTTTCTTTAACCCCACCGACACCATCAGCAAGCAGTTCAAGAACGGCATGATGGGCACTGGCGTGTTGGGCTTTGATGAGATCAACATGAGCCAATCTATTAAGGTTCACACCACTGGCTCCCGTGCAGGTACGATTTTGGTTAACGGTGCTGTTAGCACCCAAGGCCAAGCGACTATTAGCATTGACGGCCTTACTGGTGCAACTGACACAGTGACTGCGGGTGATGTGTTTACGATTGCTAATGTGTACGCAGTTAATCCACAAACACGGGAGTCAACTGGGTCATTACAGCAATTCGTTGTAACTGCTGCACAAACTGGCGCTAGTAATGCTTTGGCAAACATGGCTATCAGTCCTCCGATTTACACCAGTACAAACGCTTTGGCTACTGTTGACAGCTTCCCTGCTGACAATGCTGCCGTTACCTTTGTTGGTACAGCGTCTACTGCCTATCCGCAAAATCTGGTGTATGCAAAGTCGGCGATAACATTTGCCACTGCTGATTTGTTGCTTCCACAAGGGGTCGATATGGCTGCTCGCGCTGTGCATAACGGCATTAGCCTGCGTATCATTCGTGATTATGATATTAACAATGATCGGATGCCTTGCCGGATCGATGTACTCTACGGTTTTTCTACCATCCGCCCACCAATGGCTTGCCGCATTTGGGGTTAATATCTACGATTGCTAATCAGTAACTTTTTTAAAGGAAATTATCATGGCACTTGCATCCGTCGGCGGCGGTTACCAATTTGGTGACGGCAACCTTAATGAAATTGACATTACGTCAATCACGCCCCAAGCGGCAACTGTTACAGCAACATTGACCGTGGCGCAAGTCACAAACAATGTGCTAGTTGCAACTGCTGGAACAGCAGCAGCGTCTTACACGTTGCCCACCGCAGCGTTGCTTGATGCAACACTGACTAACGCAAAAGTTGGTTCTAGTTTTAGACTGGCAATTGTGAACCTTGGTACATCCAGTGGTGTTGTGACAATCGTAGCGGGAACCGGAATTACCTTAGTTGGAACAATGACTTTTGCAATAACCGCTGTGGCGTCTACTTCGCCATGCGGAGCAGGCGAGCTGTTGTTCTATAAAACAGGTACTGCGACTTACAACGTGTATCGGGTCAGCTAAATGGCAGTCATCTACATGAGTCATTCTGTGCACGGAACAAAAGTTGCGTGTTTAGAAGCAGAGGCTGTGTACGATGAAAAAAATGGTTGGGTAAGACACGTCCAAAAAACTCCTCCTCAGCAAGAAATTGTTGAGGGGGAGCCAATTAATAAATTGGAAGTCAAACGTCGTCGTAGCCGATCACCAGAGGTGGTCGAACAAGGAGCATAAACATGGCCATCTATACCGCTGGCGATCAAATCAATAGAGCATTGCGATTGCTTGGCGTGTTAGCTGAAGGTGAGACAACTTCCGCGTCCGTGTCTCAAGATTCGCTGATGGCGTTGAATCAAATGATTGATTCATGGAACACTGAGCGTTTGGCTGTTTTTAGCACTCAAGATCAGACGTTTACTTGGCCTGCGGGTCAAATTACGCGCACTCTTGGCCCATCAGGTAATTTTGTAGGCAACCGGCCAGTATTGCTGGATGACGCTACCTACTACATCGACGCGGGCACCGGTGTGTCTTACGGCATCAAATTTATCAATCAACAGCAATACGATGGTATTGCGGTTAAGACTGTCACATCAACGTACCCGCAGGTCATTTTTGTCAACATGACCTACCCTGACGTTACGATGACCGTTTACCCGCAACCTACACAAAACTTGGAATGGCACTTTATTTCGGTTGACGAGTTGACTCAGCCCGCCACTTTGGTAACCAATATTCTGTTTCCACCAGGCTATTTGCGAGCGTTCACCTACAATTTGGCGATGGAAATTGCACCTGAGTTTGGCGTGGAGCCAAGCCCACAAGTGCAACGGATTGCAATGACTAGCAAGCGCAATCTCAAGCGCATCAACAATCCTGACGACATCATGTCCATGCCTTACGCCATTGTGGCCTCACGTCAGCGGTTCAACATTTACGCCGGTAATTACTGATGCAAACGCCGATTCTTGGTGCAAGCTATGTTGCTCGCAGCATCAACGCTGCCAACAATCGCATGGTAAACCTGTACCCCGAAGCCACGCCAGACAACGGTCAGACGGCGGCTTTTCTAACGCGCTGCCCTGGGTTGGATTTTTTGCAAACAATTGGCACCGGCCCAATCAGAGCGCTTTGGGCACATCAGACCAACGGGTCTAACTTTTATGTGGTGTCAGGTTTGGAAGTCTATAAAGTTACGGGCATGACCGCTGTGCCTACTTTGCTTGGCACCGTGACCGGCACTGGCCCCGTGTCCATTGCCGACAACGGCACCCAGATATTCTTTGCTTGCAATCCTGACAGTTATATCTACAACGAAGTCACCAACGTGTTTGCCCAGATCACTGATCCAGATTTCCCTGGCGCGGTGACTGTAGGCTATCTAGACGGCTATTTTGTGTTCAATGAGCCAGACAGCCAAAAGGTGTGGGTGACCTCGCTGTTGGACGGCCTGTCGGTCGATCCGTTGGATTTTGCTAGCTCTGAAGGCTCGCCCGACGGTTTGGTGGCGCTCATCGTAGACCACCGTGAAGCCTGGTTGTTTGGTACCGATTCTGTTGAAGTTTGGTACGACGCTGGCTTGGCTGACTTCCCGCTGACCCGCATTCAAGGCGCGTTCAACGAAATTGGTTGCGTGGCTGCGTTCTCTGTGGCCAAGCTTGACAACGGCCTGTTTTGGCTAGGTACTGACGCCCGTGGCCAAGGCATTGTCTACAGGGCCAATGGCTACACTGGTCAACGCATATCTACCCACGCCATTGAGTATGCAATTGCTCAATACGGCAATATTTCAGACGCGGTGGCCTACACCTACCAGCAAGAAGGCCATGCTTTTTACGTCCTGACGTTTCCCACCGGCAACGCCACGTGGGTGTTTGATGTGGCTACCCAAGCATGGCACGAACGTGCTGGCTGGGACAACGGAGAATTTACCCGTCACCGATCCAATTGTCAGTGCAACTTTGGTGGCAACACCATTGTGGGCGACTTTGAGAATGGCAACATTTACCAGATGACGTTGGATGTCTACGATGACTATGACGAACCTCAAAAATGGCTGCGCTCATGGCGAGCCTTGCCAAGCGGTCAAAACAACCTGAAGCGCACCGCGCACCACAGTTTGCAATTAAATTGCGAATCAGGTACGGGTTTGGCCACTGGGCAAGGCGATGATCCGCAAGTCATGCTGCGCTGGTCTGATGATGGCGGCCATACTTGGAGCAATGAGCATTGGTCACCAATGGGCAAGATTGGGGCGTACTATCAGCGCGTCTTCTGGCGTCGGCTTGGCATGACGCTCAAGCTACGGGACAGGGTTTATGAAGTGTCTGGCACCGATCCTGTAAAGGTCGCCATCATGGGCGCTGAATTGATTCTGAGCCCGACCAATGCCTGAACAACTCAATATAACGAACCTACCTTCGTCGCGGGTCGAGTTTATCGACCCCCGCACGGGGTTGATGTCGCGTGAGTGGTACCGGTTCTTTCTGAACTTGTTTACGTTGACCGGCGGCGGCAACAACCAGACATCTTTGGATGACCTGCAACTTGCGCCGCCGTTTGTGCCAGCTAGCGGCGGTACAGGTACGGTTACGTCAGTGGGTACTGCGGGGACGGTCAACGGAATTACCTTGACCGGCGGCACTATTACAACTTCTGGCACGATTACGTTGGGCGGCACATTGAGTAACGTAAGCTTGGCCACCCAAGTTACCGGCAATCTACCGGTCACCAATCTGAACAGCGGCACCAGCGCGTCAGCCACAACCTTTTGGCGGGGTGACGGTTCATGGGCCACGGTAATATCAGGCGCGGCGCTCAGTAATGACACCGCCACGGCCACCAACGTCTTCCCGTTGTTTGCCGACGCCATAACAGGCACCCCAACCACAATTTACACCAGCAACGCCAAGTTGCTGTACAAGCCTTCTACAGGCGAATTTACCTCGTCCATACATATTTCCAGTAATGGTATTCAGGTCAACAGCAAAACCGTTTCAACAAGTTACACTATAGCCACTGGAAATTCAGGCATGTCGGCTGGGCCGATCACCATTGCTAGCGGTCAGACAGTGACGGTTTCGTCCGGCTCCCGCTGGGTTGTTTTGTAAAAGGTGCTTCAATGACTGTAACTGCCAAAAATCTAGTGCCAGCCAAAACCGTTGAGGCGACTCAGACAACGCAATACACGGCCAATGGCGTGACCACAATCATTGACAAATTCACCGCCACCAACTACAGCGCCTCGGCGGCCACCATTAGCGTCAACTTGATCACTGCCACGGGCACCGCCAGCAACGACAACTTGATCGTCAAGGCCAAATCCTTGGCCGCGTCTGAAACGTACATCTTTCCTGAGCTTGTTGGCCACATCTTGCCATCTGGCGGGTTTATCTCCACAATCGCAGGCACAGCCAGCGCAATCAACATGCGCGTCAGCGGAAGGGAAATCTCGTGAACGATTTAGTTGATAAGGTTAAATTCCGTCAAAACGTCTTGACTGTTCAAGCTGGATTAGACGCCATGATCGCCAATGGCGAAGTGGAATCTATTGCTGAAGAATGCACGTTGAAGCATTATTTTTCACCTAAAGATGAAAAGTATGGGTGTTGCACTTACGCCAGAGAAATAAAGTTACCCAAAGGTTCAATAGTAATAGGAAAAATACATCGGCATCAACACCTTAATTTCATCACGCAAGGTGAAGTCATCGTGTACACCGAGTTTGGCGAAAAACATTTAAAAGCGCCCTGCACGTTTATCTCAGAGGTTGGGTTGAAACGCGTGGTTCGCGCGTTAGAAGACACAATATGGACGACTGTCCATTTGACTGAATTTGAGTCTGAAACTGAGCTAGATAAGATTGAACATGAAGTTATCGCCCCGTCATACGACGATTTGGGGTTGATTGCATCTGTTGACGCATTGCCGCAAATACCGGCGCAAGGAGTTTGATATGACATGGGTAGGAACAGCCGTTGCAGCAAGCACCATATACAGCGCGTATTCAGCAAACAAAGCGGCAGGCAAGCAAGCTGACGCAATGGATCGCTCATCTGATTTGCAATACCGACAATACCAAGAAGACGTTGCACGGCAAAAACCTTTCTACGACGTGGGCGTCAATGCATTACCTGAGCTAGTAGCTGCATCAAAATACACGCCATTTGGCATGGATCAATTTCAAGCCGATCCAGGCTACGCATTTCGATTAAGCGAAGGCACAAAAGCCTTAGAACGATCCGCTGCGGCCCGTGGTGGTTTGCTGTCTGGCGGCACTGGCAAAGCGCTTACGCGATTTGGTCAAGAAATGGGCTCGCAAGAGTACACCAACGCATTCAACCGCTATCAGGCCGAACGTACCGCTCGTCTGCAACCTTTGCAAGCTATGACAGGTATGGGTCAATCCACGGCCCAACAAATAGGTCAGCAAGGTCAGCAGATGGCTTCAAATGTTGGCGACGCTATAGGCAGCGCGGCTGCGGCGCGGGCGTCTGGCTATGTCGGTAGCGCAAACGCTTTAACGGGCGGTTTGAATACGTATTTAAACTATTCAAATAGTCAAAACATAGCAAACGCATTAAACAACAGATTTATGCCTAAAGGATACGGCACGAATGTGCCTGGCGACTATTCTTCTGTTACAGGATAAATTATGCCTATTGATCCTAGAATTTCCCTTGGTGTTCAACAACTTCAGTTGAACGACCCACTGACGCAGTATGGCCAAGTGCAAAACATTTTGGCTGCTCAAGATCAAAGAAGAGCTGCGGGTACTCAAAACGAATTGGCGCAAGCACAGTTGGGCCAAACTCGGATGGCGATTAAAGAAGCGCAAGAAGCGCAAGATTACGTAGCGCAAGTTATGGACGCAGCCAAGAAAAACGGCGCAACTACTGACGACCCTATGGATGCGGCTATGCAAATGTTGCGGCATCCAAACGCAAAAGTCCGAGCAGCGGGCCAAAGTTTGTTTGACGCAAACCAAACAGTTTTGACGTATCGGCAACAAGCTCAGTTTATGCAAGACCAATCGCCTGAAGCTGCGGCGGGGCCTACAACTACGTCTCTTCCATCAATAACACCTGAAACCGCGTTTACCGCGCCGGTAAGCCGAGGAACGCAAACCAACGCCCTTGCTTCTACCGCATCGCCAGCGCAGCAGGTCAATGCTATGGCCGCGCCGCAGGGTAAAACTGCGGACAGTATCAAAGCCGAAATACAAAGCGGGGACAGAAAATATGGTTCTGCACCTGGTTGGGCAAAACAACGTGAGTTGTTGGTTAAGCAATTTGAAAGCGCGCTTGATCCACGCCGTTCTACTTTTGCGGCTATCACGCCAAAAGATTACACGCAAGAATCAATTGCAAAATTTAATCTAACAGGCAATTACGCTGACTTGGTTCAAAAAGTTGACATTAAGAATACAAATTTGGGTAACGTCAACCCTGCGGATTACACACCTGACTCTGTGCAAAAGTTTGCCACATCAGGTAATTATGCGGATTTGGTTTTAAAGGCACCAAAAGCGGATACCGTAATTGCTAACGTAAGCCCTGCGGATTACACACCAGAATCTTTGGCTAAATTTGCAACAAGCAGGAATTACGCAGACTTGGTTTTAAAGCCAGCAAAAGTTGATAAATCAGTTTCCAATATCAATCCTGACAATTACACACCAGCGTCTGTGCAAAAATTTATGACGTCAAACAACTATGAAGACTTGGTGTTAAGGGATGCAAAAGAAACTAAACTTATAGCTAATATCAACCCTGATAGTTACACTACAGAATCTGTAGCTAAGTTTGCTACGTCAAGCAACTATGCAGATTTGGTTTTAAAACCTAGCAAAGCAGACAAAGCAATTGGAAATGTCAACCCTGCGGATTACACGCCTAAGTCCGTAGCTAAGTTCAACGTGTCTGGAAACTATGCTGACTTAGTTCCAAAAGCACCGGTAAGTTCTGCAACGCCTTCAGCGCCGGTTGCAGTTGTCGGCGATGACGGAAAAGTTAAATATGTCAGCCGTGAAGAAGCCATAAGCAAAGGTATGGCCCCCGCTTCTGCAATGGAAGGTTTAGCGCCAAAAGAAATTCAAGCGCGTGAAGCTAAGTTCCCCGCCGCCACATCTGCGGTCAAGACGTTTGAGTCAAGCGCAGATAAATTGGCTGCTGATTTGGAAAGGCTGGCCAAGCACCCTGGCCTATCTGGAATTTCAGGTTTGATTTATGGCCGCACACCTGCGCTTACCAAAGACGCCCGTGCAGCGCAAGCGTTGTACGACAGCATTGTTGCTCGCGGCGGCTTTCAAGAATTGCAAAACATGCGAGCATCGTCCCCGACTGGCGGCGCGTTGGGCAACGTATCAAACCAAGAAGGTCAATACTTGCGCGATGCGTTTGCGCCTATCAACCGTACGCAAGACACCGCTGATTTGAGTAGATCGTTAACGGAAGCTGCTAACGCAACTAGGGTGTCCAAACAACGTGTGCGTGAAGCGTATGATCTGACTTATGATTACAAGAATCAAGGTAAAGCACCCGCAGGCGCTGTCGACGCCAACAACCCCCTGTTGAAGGGAAAATAAATGGCCGATTTAGCCACGATCCTTAATGATCCTAACTACGTCAACGCAAACGATGCGACAAAGGCGGCTATTTTTTTAAAGTACGCGCCTGAAGACCCAAACTACGTCAACGCAAACGAAGCCACCAAGCAAGCTATCCATGAAAAATTTGGCGTGCAAGGTGTTGCCAAACAAATTAGCGAAAGCATTGCCACTGCAATGGGCTCGGCAGACGCGCCGTCTGAGATACCTGCGGCCCGCGCAGAGCCCACAACATATGAAACAGTTCGTGAGTTTGTTGCCCCAACCGTAAGCATGTTGGGCGCAGCGGGGGGTGCATACGCTGGTATCCCGTTTGGCCCTCCAGGCATAATCAGCGGCGCTGGACTAGGCTACGGCATGGCGCAAGAAGCGCTTAACTTGGCTGACATTTATATTGGTGGCAAAGCCCCGCGTGAAGGCGCGGCTGTGGTTACTGAGCCGGTTAAGAATGTGTTGGAAGGCTCAACATACGAAGTTGGTGGTCGTGTTGTGGCCCCGTACGTTGGTAAAGTAATTGGCGCTGCAATGGACTTGCGTCAAATACCAGCACAAAAAGCCGCAAAGATTGCCCGTGATGCTTTGGGTGATGATTTGCCCCAAGTGCTTAACGCGCTTCGCACTGCACCACCAAACCTTAGCGCAGCACAAGCCACGGCCAACATCACCAACCCCACATGGCAGGCTTTGATCGAACGCCGTTTGGCCAGTGATCCCAAGTTTGTGTTGAACCTTAAAAACATGAACGAGGCCGAAGGTGTCAACGCGTTGGCCAAATTGGCGGGCGGTACTACTGCGACTGAAACACGCGCTACGCTTGAATCCGCCAAAAATAATTTGAATGCTATGACGGGCCCACAACGTGAGGCCGCGCTCAACCGCGCCAATTTGGGTAACGATGTGGCGGCGTATGAGGCTCAGGCAGGCAAGTTAAGTGCGGAAGCTGCTGCTGAAGTTCAGAAAGTGCGTGACTTGATTAAAGCGGGCAACGCCGCCGAGGCATGGGCGCGGCTTGACTTGATCAAACGCAACTTGCCCGTTGGCGCAACCCCGTACACTAATTTTGGCCAGCTTTCTAATAAAGCGTTGAATGAATGGTCATCTAAAGCGGCTGACGCTTCTCTTGACCTTGGTCAAGGCGCTCGGTTTGCTCAAGGCGCTGCCGATGCTTTAAGGTCTGTAGGCATCAAACCTTTGGAGACAGCACCGCTTATTCAAAATATCAGGTCTGTGACCAACAGACCTGAATTTGCAGGCAACGACCTATTGGCTGGTGCAGCAAAAAATGTTGCTGACGATATTGCCAAATGGACGGCCAGCAACGGCGTGATTGACGCTGTTGCTTTGGAAGCCATCCGCAAAAATTCAGTCAACGCTGCAATTCAACAATTGCGCCCAGGGGTTGACGCAACCACTCAACGCAATCTTGCTGCGTCGGTAATGGCCAAAATCAAACCCTTGATTGATGACGCCATTGAAGGTGCTGGTGGTTCTGGCTGGCGCGATTATTTGACAAACCACGCCAAGGGTATGCAACAAATTGCGGAGAAGAAACTTTCAGGCGAGGCACTCAAACTGTACAAGACCAACAAAGATGAATTTGTGCGTTTGGTGCAAGGTGAATCGCCTGAAGCAGTTGAAAAGATTTTGGGGCCAGGTAGCTATGACATTGCCAAAGAGGTAAGTGAAAACACTTTGAACGTGTTACGCGATCAAGCTGCCAAAACTATTCGCGAGGTCAACATCAAGACTCAAGTGGCGGGTGGCCAAGAGGCGCTCAAAGAACTGATGCTGCAAAACCTGTCCAAGTTCCGCTTGCCGTCTTATATTACCGCTGTGGCCGCAACGACCAACAAGGCCATGCAAATTCTTGAAAACAAGATTGGCTCAAAAACGTTGGGTACACTGACCGAAGCGTTTAAGACACCTGGCGCAACCGCAGACTTGTTGGAAAGTTTGCCTGGGCCTGAACGTAACAGAGTGGCAAAATTGCTATCTGATCCTAAAAGCTGGGTGCAAAAAGCAGCAGCGCCAGCAACCATTGGCGTAACAAATGCGTTAGCGCCCCCACAACAAAACCAAAACGCGTTGGCTCCGTAATACCCTTAAGGAAAACACATGGCTGGCTTAACCCCCTCCCCCAAACAACAGATTTTCGGATCGGATGGCTTGCCTCTTGTCGGCGGCAAAATCTACACCTATGCGGCTGGCACTTCAACACCTATCGCTACGTACACCGACTACACCGCTGCTACGCCCAACACCAACCCGATCATCTTGGACTCGCTTGGCCAAGCCAACATCTGGTTGCTCAACACCACCAGCTACAAGTTCATAGTCAAGACCGCTACGGAGGTGTTGCTCTACACCGTAGACAACATTGCCATCCCGTTGGACATCACTTCTTTTGGTGCCCCACCTCCCATTGGCGACGTCACACCCAACACCGGCGCGTTCACCACACTGTCGGCCACTGGTACGGTTACTTTTTCAGGCCAAGTAAATTTCACAAGTACAGGTGCCGCCAAGCTCAACGTAGGCACCACCGGCCAACGCCCCACCGCCGTCACCGGCATGGTGCGCTACAACACCACGACCGGCAAGTTTGAAGGCTACGGCGCAACAGCTTGGGGTGCCTTGGGCGGCGGCGCAACTGGCGGCGGCGCTGACCAGGTGTTTGTGGAAAACGGCCAGACTGTCACAACAAACTATACTCTCAGCACTGGCTTTAACGCAATGTCTGTTGGCCCGATCACCGTCAATAGCGGCATCACTGTCACTGTCCCCTCCGGCGCTCGCTGGGTTGTTCTGTAAAGGAAATATATGTCATCAGTCGTTATTTCAGGAGACACCAGCGGGGCTATCACAGTATCAGCCCCTGCTGTTGCTGGCACGAATACGGCAACGCTACCAGCGGCAACAGGTGAGTTGTCTATGCTCGGTGCAACAGGACAAGCTTACAGTGATTTAGCCGCAAGCAGAGTACTTGGAACAACCTATACCAATTCAACTGGGAAACCAATTTTTGTTAGTTGGGCAGGAACAAATAGTAGTGCAAACGGAGTTGCTTTCGGCCAAGTTGGAGGTGTTACTGTTGCACGATCAGGTGGTGCGCCTTCTGCTTCGGCAGCAATAGCATTTACTTTTATCGTCCCCACTAGCGCAACTTATGCAGTTGTTCAAGGTACGGGAACATCAACAACCACAACTTGGTTTGAACTTCGATAAGGATAATCATGTCAATACTTGTTTTAACTTCTGACACACTATCAAGTCCTGCCGCCGCAGGGCAGATTGAATATACAAGCCCCATCTTTGCGGCTACACCTATTGGCACACAGCGAGGCATTGTTCCGACTCAACAGTATTACAGACTTGATTCAAATCTTGTGGGGGCAGCTGCAACTACAACTACCGCACAAAGCATATTCAATGTTGGCTGTACGTTGTCTGCAAGCACTGTGTATGAGTTTGAAATTTTTGCTATTTTTAGCAAATCAGCGGGAACTACATCGCATAGTTTTCAACTTGGATTTGGTGGTACTGCAACAATAAATAACATTGGATATACTGGTCTTGTGGTGGCTAACGGTGGAACAATACC
>Ga0209353_10000226_pt1 | contig 35231 bp, 52 predicted proteins | sample LauGreSpBDMM15SD_2_FD_187561 | JGI IMG/M metagenome (GOLD analysis project Ga0209353, IMG submission 187561) | Freshwater lake microbial communities from Lake Michigan, USA - Sp13.BD.MM15.SD (SPAdes) (version 2) | ecosystem: Environmental > Aquatic > Freshwater > Lake | place: Lake Michigan... | reverse complement strand
GTAACAACTTGACCAGTCTTTTCATCTTTGGCCACTGACATTTCCCAACCGCGGAACTTTGAGTGGTATTCTTCCATAACAGCGTCTTTAGCCATGGACAGCACGTCTGTGCGGATCTCGTAACCGTTCTTGCTGAATTTAACTTCTGGTAGTTTTGGTGTTTCGAATTGTGACATAATAATCTCCTGTGTGTAATGTCTGTTTACATAGATACTTGTGTTTCTCTATGTACTATTATATATGCTCTGTGATAAAAAAGCAACTTATTTCTTGAACTTGTTTACTCGTTCCTCGATAAGTTTAACCACTACGTCACTGAGCACAACCTCATAGTGGTTACAATCTACTTCTACTAATTCCATGTCCTCATGATGTTTCTGACTAGCAATGGTTACTACACCGTCATTAGCCTCATGCATAAAAGGACTTTGACCTTTGACTGTTACTATGTTAGTCCAAGGATGCTGTATCTTAATACGTTTAGCCTGCTTCATTACCCAACTACTAGGACCAATGTCACGCATGAGCCTACTGAATGGTAAGAAGTATTGGGCATAGTCCGCTACTTCAGCACCACCATATGGAGTGCTCAGTGTCACAGCACCTTTAACACTTTCGGGCATTGAGTTAGCTAAATGTAAACTATAAATCCCGCCTAGACTGTGAGCAACAAACACTAGATCCTTATGATCCTGCAATGTAGACAGCATGTCTTTTAGGTTATTTTCAAACCCATTTCGACTGTCATAGTTAAGATCTAAGCCATTGCCCAGTTTACTCTTAATATAATTAAAGCTCTCGCTTGTGGCATTAGCCCCGTGTATATAAACTAAATTCATAGTGTATATATCTCTTGCGGCGCAACAACTTACTTGGTCATCAAGGCTTTTGCTTCTTCATATCGGCCTACACGAGCCAATGCACATGCCGCTCTGGTTTGGCCAATTGATAGACAAATGTTGTACATGGTGTTTAAAAAGTTTTTCATAGATATTGTTCCTTTTGATAGTTAAACTGACGGATATAGTTTTCCAACTGTGCGGCATCGGTAATGCCTTTGTCTGCTAGATAAGCATCTAGACTTGATTGATAACTGCTACCCGGAAACATTTCACTCAAACGTTCTAGTATAGACTGCATCTTTTCTGATAGATATTTCATTTTGTTTCCTCTGTGTATGTGTAGTCACTCATGGTTTCTACTGAGTATTTAGTCCTGTTAATGTTACAACAAGATTAAATCCAACTCACTTGATATTGCCAAATCAATATGTTACAATACGATAAATACTAAAAGACAATAACTCTATGCGTAAAAGTACTCGATCAATTTTGCAGGAACTTAGTGATATAGGCCTCAGCCGCGATACCGATTTGGTTATCGAGAACAGGGGTACTAATCTAATACAAAGTGCTGTCAATTTAATTAATCTAATTCGCGAGAATTACGATATTGAAACGGCCGCTGAGCTAGAGCGCCGCTTTATCAACAGTATTAAAAGTGCTGACGCAAATAAATTTAAGCGTGGTATCAAACGCATACAGGAATCAAAAGAATGAGTGGATCAGCATTACGTAAATTAGGCATTAGCACACTAGATGATCAAGATAGCCCGCCAACTAAGGGTGTACTTGTACGCCTAAGCCCTAAACAGTTTCTTGAAGTTAAACAAGGATTACAGCCTATACTAGATGCGCTAGGTGATCCAGGATTTTGGCGCAGTGGTGGAGCTGGATCTTTTGATCCAGAACACCGTTTTGCACACAAGGGCACTAGTAAAATAGACTCGGGTGATGTAGATGTGTTTATTGACACAGATGCTATCAAAGACAGTCTAGGACTTATGAAAGGCGCAGACGACAAAGTAGTCCGTGCCGCACTAGCCAAGCACATGAGCGAGCATTTCCCCACATTACAAATAGGTAAGAATGTACACATAGGTTATCCTATGGGTGCTGAAATACAAGGCATGCCAGCTTATTTTCAAGTAGACTTAATGACCATGCAACATGCCCACGAAATTGGGCGGCATCATGAGCATGACTATAGTGTTAAAGACAGTCCATATGGTGGTCAGGATCAACAGTTTGCATTGGCTAGTTTGGTTAACTCAATCCCCGGACAACCAGACCGTACCTTCCAATACAATGGATTTGGCGGCGCCTTACAGAATCGTGCTACAGGCGAAGTTATTACCCGTGATATAGATAAGGTAGCAGAAATTGTTCTGGGCAAGGGAGCAACAGCTGACGATCTAGGCAACGTTGAAAGCATGATCGCTAAAGTAGGCGGTATCAACAGCCCAAGACTAGCACAATTCCGCGATGACATGGCTAAAAAGTATCCGCATCTTAAAGAAGGCAGTATAGATTGGTTCAAAAATATTCGCCAAAAATTAACAGTTTGACCTAGTTTTTAAACTCAAATACTAAATACATATACAAAGCTCACAGAGTGTGAGTATTTGATTAAGCATATTCAGAGGAGATTATTATGCCATCATTAGTCGGAACAACAGTAGCCGCAAACTACTTAAAAGCAGAAAACCCATTTTCACGTTTTGGTACACCAGATTTAATATTCTTGAAAATAACAGGCCTAACAGGCGTTGGTACAGGCGCAACTGCCGCTGACAGCCTATATCAAAAGGCACTACGTGGAGTTGCAGCCACAGCAGAAATTTATTTCGCACACGCACAATCAGCCGATGTATTGATCGTTGGTATTGTTTCTAATACACAAACAGCAGGTGACACAAAGCCAGCTGGTGGTGGTATTGACACAGGTACAGGTTTCGGCATTCTAGAAGCCGCAATCAATGCTTCAACAGCTGGTACATCAACTGTAGCAGCCGCAACATTTGCCTAATAGCAAATAATTCTCAGGGATGGGAAGACTAAGCCTCGCTTTTAAAGCGGGGCTTTTTTACGACTGTTAAATACTATCATGGAATATAAACTTTACACCCTTGTAGATATTACGCATACTGGACAATACAGATCGGAAGCGGGCAAAGAACACGCACGTTGGAAGGAACAAAACTTTCAAACTGTGCTACAAATACTTGGCATTAGAGCTAACATTAGTTTTCAAAACAAACCAGTCATGACAGAAGTAAACGGCAAACTGATTGGGTTTGATACCGATGAGATATTACGGGTATGGAGATTTGATTTTAATACAGAGCGTGAAGATTTACTATTTGAAATTGACAATAATCCTGTGGGACACTTGATACAAGATTTCCATTTGGTTCCTTACATAGCAGGCCTAGATGAGTTGATGGAACAACAGTATGCAGTTTTCAACACAGCCGATCCTGGCTCCAATATTGTTTTTCATAAGAAGTGATAAATACTTCTAGTATAATCAAAGTACTACAAAGGCACATAGGCATTCAATCATACATTAGGCACATGACTCGGAGCGAGTCCCTGACTTAAAACATTGGAGAGCCCAGAATGGCCACAAAAGAAGCGCAATCACAAATAGCGGCATTACCCGAGCGGGTAGCGATAGTAGAAACTAAAATAAATGCCATGATTGTCTGTATCGAATCAATCAAAGACTCTCAAAAAGACATTCGAAGCGATGTCAAAGACATGCATGACTGCTTGGATAACACCCGCGAATTGCTGGCAGACAAACTGGAAAAAATGCAGGATGAATATCGTGCTAACAGTGTAAAGTATTTTGAACACGCTGAAAAGCTACATGCCGCAGATGGGGTAATCCATGATGTCATGGATGAAAGACTCAACAAGTTAGAAAAACTCAAAAACAAGTGGACCATGTACGTCATGGCCGCATTGGCCTTTGCCGCTGGTACAGGTTGGCTAAACTCAGTAAGTTTCCCTCATATATTAAAATTCCTTGGTCTGTAATTGTGTTAAATATGTGCTATGCAGATTATAGAATTCGAAGAATCAATCAAACCCGTCACTTATCACGACACACTCAATCCCAAAGTTTGGGATAACAATACCCTAATCACAGAAGTACGTTACAAGCTACTAGCAATTGCCATGCATTTTGCCAAGTTCCTTAACGTGCCTAAACTTAACCTACGAGACATTACCATAAGTGGATCTAATGCCGCATACGGTTATAGCGATAGTAGTGACTTGGATCTACACCTAGTTGTAGACATGCCCAAGGAGCATCCAGAGCTTTCAGAATTATACACAGCTAAAAAGAATGAGTATAACTTTACACACAACATTAAGATTAAAGACATTGATGTAGAACTATATGTACAAGATATACAACAGCCACATCGATCAGCAGGAATATACAGTGTACTAAACGATCGATGGACTAGCAAGCCTAAACATCAACCTCCTACGATTAGAGATGCAGATGTTACTAAAAAAGCTAGAAACTATGCCAGCAGAATCAATCAAGCAATGAGAACAAATGACTTAAATACTGCTAGAGAAACAATGGCAGAGATACGCAAATTGCGCCAAGCCGGATTAGAAACAAATGGTGAGTATTCAGTAGAAAATCTAGCATTTAAACTATTACGTGCTAGGGGTAAAATTGACAAATTTAGACGCCATATTAATAAATTACAAAGTGCTGAATTAAGCCTCGGGGAACAACAATGAAAATAATTCAAATCGTAGGTGAACACAAAAAAGGTGTAAAGGCCAAGAAGTATACTAAGAAAACAGTTAATCCTAGTGTAGCTCACGCTAAAGCTAAAGAAAAGCTACAGCCAGTTGGGCCAGTAGAAGAAACAGCTATTCCAGGTCAGATGATTGGCAAAGTATCAAAGGTAGATCCAGCAACTGGTAAAGTTGATGTACAAAGCCCAACAGGCCAGACTACCACAGTGGATGCAACTCAGATTACTCCAGGAGATAAACCTAATAGTTTATCCATGCAAATACCTAATGTGCAACCTGGTATGGAAGTTGATGCCGCTAAGGTTCAAGAAGAACAGCCAGGTGTTGGTTATCCGGTCAACCATGGTCCACAACCCACAGCAAATGCAGGCGGACGCGGTCCAACGCCAATCGTGGCAAGCAAATTATGGACAGCAATTACTCCTGAAGTTGAAGCAAAAGCCGAAGACCAAGGTTTCCGTAAGGTCATGCTTAAGGTTAACGGACAAATGGTTCCGGGATTAGAAGGCGGTGATCAGAGATTAGGTAGTAAAATTATTGTTGCTCCTAGCGACTTTGAAAACATGACAAGAACTGGCACTGCTGGGACTGCAAGAAGACCAATGGGTGTACAAAGTGCTGAGAAAACAGGTATCGGTGCTCCTCCAATGCGTTTGCCGACTAAAGAATCAGCAGATGATCAATTGTTAACGAGTATGCTAACTATTGCAGGTCTTAGATGAAAATCAGCGAACTAATTGATGATTTTAAAATATGGACTACTAATGAGGAAGCTGATCTTTTGAAGAAGCTAGGTAGTCCAGTTAAACTAGCATCACTTACTGAGACAGAACAGTTCAGAGTTCAGGCCATGATCCGTAAAAGTTTGGTAACTAAGATAGGACAAACAGATCCTAGCATAGTAGCAAATGAAAAATACAAATAAAAAACATAAGAAGATAGCAGTTAAGGATTTAGCAGAGCAATTTGCTAACGAATTTAACAAGCAACTACCCGTTACAGTTTTACCCGACGGCGGTATAGTATATAAAAAGTATCTTGTTAGACAGCTTAAAACAGGCAACTGGGGACTTTACAATCACGGTAGCAAACATCTAATTGAAGAATACTATCTCAAAACCTGTGCATTAATGGCAGCAAAATCGTATAATAGTCTACAGCTGACAAAGTTCTTTGAGATTAAACAATTAGATAATCGATACTGGGCTAATCATTCAGATTTACAAGTTTACAAAAAGAATATTAAAACAGCTAAAGATCTCGATAGGTATATAATTTTGTTAAATAAGTTAGAAGATACAGAATACAAAACACAACATTTCAAGGAGCAGATTTCCAGAATGTTTAAGTGGAGTTTCGTATAAATACATAATAAGAATTCTAGGAATAGATCATGCAAATTAGAGAGTTATCACAACCCGTTACAGCTAAAGCACTCAACGAGAGCCTAGCAAAGAAGTTTGGTTACAAAATTAACCTAGAGCAGTTCACTACAGAACAGCTTGAAGATGCACGTAACAAACTTCGTACGAAGATTAGCCAGTTTGAATTAAGCGAAAGTTTTGATTCTGTGCTAGAAAGCCCAGACTATCAAAAGACACGCATGTTCTTAGACTGTATCAATCAAGAGATCATGGAACGCGAAGAAAGTACAGATGATGATACTTGCTCTGATTGCCATAAAGATCCATGCGAATGTGATGAAAAGGACGAAGAAACAATGAAAACAGAAAGCACAGTATACGCATCATTCATCCGTAATCGTGCAAGCAGATTTGCAGTACCTGACAGCTGGATTGAATCAGCTATCAATAGAATCCAATTAGGCGAAAGCGATCGCGAAGAACTTAAGGCAGAACTACAATTACGTTATGACTTAAATGAATCACAAGCTAGCTGGATGTTATTAGAAGGCGAAGAAGACAAGGCTGAGATTATCATGGCAACCAAGGATATGGTTGATCGTATTACAGGCTGGTTAGAAGATGTAGCCGCTATGAAGGCAGAACAGTTGCTAGAACTAGTAGATTCCATAGGAAAACAACAAGGCAGCGATGTAGCCCAACAGTACAATAGTGCCGTTAAGCCAGCATTGGAAGCAATTTATACAGCATTAGAAACAAGTCGTCAAGGCTTGTCAGGCGCACTAGCAATTGTCTCAGGTGAACAGGCTCCAACAATGGGCGCACCACTAGGCGGAATGGATGCAGGAGCAGAAGACATGGGCGCAGAATTAGATTCAATGGCACCTCCAATGCCAGGCGCAGAAGGCGAAGAAGAAACAGCTATGCCTCCAGCGGCAGAGACAGGCAGAGAAAAACGCGAATCAGTAGATTACAGCAGACGTCTAGGCATGTTGTTAAATTCAAAAAAAAAGTAAATGAATCAATCGATCCCTTAGTGGCAACACTAAGGGCTCTTCAATCAGCAGCCAACCGTAAAGGTTCAGAAGCCACAATGACGTGGCGAGCACTAGCTGCCGCTAGTGCTAAGATGGGTGCTCCAGCAATAGACTATGACAGATTTGCCGCACGTTGGGATAGTGACCCTGTGTTAAAATCCATTGTGGATCGTTATGATAGCCACGGCCTAGTTATCAAAACAGCCAATAAAGCAAAACAAGTTGAAAAAGGTACTCCACAGCCAAACGAAATGGAAAAAATGGCTAAACGTGCAACTAAATTAGGCAAATAATTGTTGACAGTTAGCGTAAGTTAGTGTATACTTGCGCTATATGACTCTATTAACTGAACGATATGACTACACTCCCTTAGACCGGGCAAGCGTAGAAGGCAAGCGTTTATACGCTACGCCCGATGGGAACAAAGTTCCATCAGTAACAACAATCCTAGACAAGACTAAACCTTGGGAAAAAGTACAAGCTCTCCTTAATTGGAAAAAGCGTGTGGGTGAAGTCAAGGCGCAAGAGATTGTTACAGAAGCCGCAGGTCGTGGTACACGAATGCACAAGTTCCTTGAGGACTACATTGTGCAAGGTACAGTTAACGAACCTGGCACTAATCCCTACTCAGTACAAAGCCATAAGATGGCCCAGCACATAATCGAAAACGGACTTAAAAACGTTAATGAAGTATGGGGCGTTGAAGTACCTTTGTACTATCCGGGATTGTATGCAGGCACTACTGACTGTGTAGGCCTGCACTTAAATGATCCAGCAATCATGGACCATAAACAGACTAACAAGCCCAAGAAGGAAGAGTGGATTGAGGACTACTACCTACAAATGGTAGCATACGCCCTAGCCCACAATAAAGTGCATAACACAAACATACGCAAGGGTGTTGTGTTTATGTGTGTAAAACCCCCAGAGATAAAACCGTTAGTTTGGGGAGATCCTGCTTATCAAGAGTTTATATTAACTCCTGACATCTTTGATCACTGGGAAAAACAGTGGTGGAACAGAGTGGAACAATACTACCGCGAAAACTGATAAATATTCCATATAGAGGATATTTACATGGCTGTCGTACAGATCTCAAGAATACAAATTAGACGCGGTAAATCGCAAAGCGGAACTGGATTTCCACAACTAGCATCTGGCGAATTGGCGTGGGCTGTCGACTCACAGGAACTTTACATAGGTAATGGTTCAGTTGCTGAAGGAGCGCCGGCTGTAGGTAATACTAAGATTATTACAGAACTTGACCTAGGTGTCAACGGTAACATTCTTAACTTGCTAGAGTATATCTACAAAATTTCCGATACAGGAATACAAACAGGTCCAAACTCAAACACACCTATTACACGTTACATTCAAGAGCGGCTTGACGATCAAGTTACTCTCGCCAACTTTATTGATCCACAACAGTTAGGCAATGGTACAACTGATGTTACTGCTGATATCCAACGTGCTATATTTCAGTTATATCTAAACGCCAACATTACCAAAGCATCTGATATCGGTGCATTTCAAGCAACTAAGAATCGAGTTGTATTAATACTTCCGCCCGGAGAATACAAGATTACTGGTACATTGTATATCCCGAGTTATGCTACACTAGCAGGTGCTGGGGCAGACAAGACTAAGATTTTGCATAGCGGAACAGGCCCAGTTATACAGTTTATCAATGATAGCTCAACCCCTACCGTTATTGACACATTAGGAAACACATTAGGTGTTACACAGCCACGCAACATTATTATGACTGGCATGACTATTAAAACTACGTCAGCAACTGCTACAGCGTTTCAAATGGATGCTGTTAAAGATAGTGTATTCGATAATATAAACATCGAAGGTGGTTGGGTCGGCGCATTGAGTACTACCAGTCGAGGTATTTGGTTACGTGCAGTTTCTGACATTGTAACATGCGAAAGAAATATATTTAGAAACATAACCATTAGTGGCTTTTCGTATGCAGTTTATACTAAACAAGATATTTTGAATAATCAATTTGATAATTTATATATCACTAGTGTTAAAATGGGATTTGTACTTGGCGGCGATATTACTATTCCAGATATTGCAAACGGTTCAGCAGTCGGGGAACAATATGGCCCAAGACAAACAACAATTACCAATGTACAATTCGATGGTGTGAAACAATACGCAGTATTACTATACTACGGTACTGGTAATTCAATAACTGATGTGCAACTAAACAATGTTGGAAATGAAGGTACTAACGGTCATAGTCAGGCTACCTATCCACAAATTTACATTGGCAGTCCAGGAAACTCAACAAAGAACATATTATCCGATAGAAGTTTTGGTAACGAAGATAGTGGCGGTGATCTGGCCAACCCAGGAATTGATAATGTTGACGTTCCATACTTTCCGGAAGTAACAGGAGTTGGCAGTTATCAGTTGTTTGCTCCTAAAATCATTCCAGGCGGCATAGCTGGTGGCCGAACAAACTATGATACTGCATTTAGATTACCAATTGCCACAGATATCTACGGAGTCACTGACGGCAATATTTCTTACGTTATCGATTATACTTTCCGTAGTAATGACGGCTTTACCCGAAGAGGTACCCTTAGCATTACAGCCTATCCAGATTTAGGAACTAGCGGTATACAATATACAGACGAATATGACTATGCTGGCCCAGAAGGTACAACATATATTGAGTACAGTACCGGAAACTATAAACCAATATCTCAAGCATTACAGTTTAAAGTTATCTTTTTAGATGAAAACTGCAACGAGTATAACGGTACTGGCACACCGTCGACTATTGAAGTCCAATATATTAATCAATTGGATAGTGGCGAAATAACTTACACATATTCTTCAATATTCTAAAGATCGGTAAGCATAGCTCTTGCTTTTATCTAAATCTACGTATATAATTAATTTTATTTCTGTGATAAGGTTTGATAAACTTTATTTGACTAAGAATCTCTTTCAAAATTATGCCTTAAGAGGTGATTACCAATATGATTTAGGCAATAACATGTCATCACTAAATACTTCCTAAACATATATAAATTTATCGTACAACTTACAGAGCGAGAATACATGACAAAGATAACAGTAATTAAAAGAAGTGGCAATAAAGAACCACTAGCAGTAGAAAAATGGCAGGCCCAGATAACAAAGATTTGTGCAGGCATAGCTGATGTAAGTCAGAGTATGATCGAGATTAAAAGCCAACCACACTTTTATGATGGTATTACAACTCAAGAAATTGATGAAATAACTTTACGTGCTATTGTAGATCTAATTGATGTCGAAGCAAATCCAGATCTCGGGCATACTAATTATCAATACGTAGCAGGTAAACAACGTTTAAGTATGCTACGAAAAGATGTATACGGAACATATATACCTCCAAGCCTTTTTTCTATTGTGCAACGAAATATTGAAGTTGGTTTGTATACCCCCGAACTATTAGAATGGTATACAGAAGACGATTGGAATCGGATGAACGACATGCTGGATCATGAAAAAGATGAGCAGTATAGCTATGCGGCTATTGAGCAGTTGATTGAAAAATATCTTGTTAAAAACCGTGCAACAAAACAAACATATGAAACTCCGCAGATTAGATATATGATAGCGGCTGCAACGGTGTTTCACAAAGAAGAACCCAACAGCGCAAGGATGCGTTACATAAAGGAATATTACAATGCGGCTTCAGACGGTTTATTTACTCTCGCTACTCCTGTTCTTGCTGGCCTTGGCACTCCCACTAAGCAGTTCAGTAGTTGTGTACTCATTCGCAGTGATGATGATCTTGACTCCATTTTTGCTAGTGGCGAAATGATGGCCAAGTATGCCAGTAAACGTGCTGGCATTGGTTTAGAAATTGGACGACTACGTCCCCTAGGCAGTCCCATCCGTGGTGGTGAGATTATGCACACAGGTATGATTCCATTCCTGAAAAAATGGTTTGGTGATTTGCGATCATGTTCACAAGGAGGTATCCGCAATGCTAGTGCTACTGTATTCTATCCTATTTGGCATCATCAGTTTGATGACCTTATTGTGCTTAAGAACAACCAGGGAACAGAAGAAACCCGAGTCCGTCATATGGATTATGGGGTTGTGCTTAGTGCCTTCTTCTGGAGAAGATTTAAAAACAAAGAAGACATAACATTCTTTGATCCCAACGAAGTTCCTGACTTGTACGAAGCGTTTTATCAAAACACAGAACGCTTTGAAGAACTATATGTGAAATACGAAAAACAAAAAGGGCTCCGTAAGAAAACGATGAGCGCCGAAGAAGTATTCAAATCGGGCATACTGAAAGAGCGTACTGACACAGGACGTATCTATCTAGTGTTTATTGACAATGTAATGAACCAAGGCCCATTTGACCCTGAATATCATACAATTTACCAGAGCAACCTTTGCTGTGAAATATTATTACCTACTAAGTCTTTTAAGCGTCTCGATGATGCTGATGGTCGCATCGCTTTATGCACTCTTGGTTCTATTAACTGGGGAGCCTTCCGTAACCCAGAAGACATGCGTCGGGCTTGTCGCATTTTGCAACGCAGTCTGTGCAACATACTTGATTACCAAGACTTCCTGAGTATTCAAAGTAAATTAAGTAACGATGAAATACAACCATTAGGCATCGGCATCACTAACTTGGCCTACTGGCATGCCAAGCGTGGACTACGTTACGGCGATAAGGATGCACTACAAGAAGTTAAGAGCTGGATGGAACACCAAGCATTTTATCTAACAGAAGCAACCGTTGAACTAGCTAAAGAGCGCGGTCCTTGTACACACAGCGACAAGACACGTTATGGTCAAGGTGTATTTCCTTGGGAGTTAAGGGCCACTGGTGCAAATGATCTAGCAGACTTTACCCCCGAACTTGATTGGGAAACATTACGTGGTAACATGAAGCAGTATGGTGTACGCAATGCTACGCTAATGGCCGTAGCACCTGTAGAAAGCTCAAGTGTTGTTATTAACAGCACTAACGGTATTGAAATGCCTATGAGTTTGATTAGTACTAAAGAAAGTAAAGCTGGATCATTTACACAAGTTGTTCCTGAATATGCAAAACTTAAGAACAAGTATCAAATGATGTGGGAACAGAAAGACTGTGACGGTTATATTAAAACTGCCGCAGTTATTGCCGCCTACGTAGATCAAAGTATTAGTACAAATACATTCTACAATCCAGCGCACTTTGCGGATCGTAAAGTACCAACTACACTAATTGCTAAAAACTTAATGCTTGCTCACTATTGGGGATTAAAGACATTCTACTATAGTCTGATCAACAAAGCAGGTAGCAAGATGGCCGCTGAACCGACACCAATAGAACAAGCACAGAATGGATATAATGGTTTCCATCGTGTAGAAGTAGACTTAATGGAAGATGACTGCGAGGCATGTAAACTATAATGTTAGAAACTTGTTGTGATATATTAGTAGACGCTTACAAGCGTAATTGGATAACCAGCAGAGATGGCAACATTTCTATACGACATCATGATCGTGATCATTTTTATGTAACACCCAGCGGTGTGCGTAAACAGAACATGCAACCAGAGATGTTCAAGAAGATTAAAATCTGGAGAACAATTAACAGTGGTGTTGGCAGTGGTGCTTTTAACTATAATTGGGAAGTCATTGAACAAACAGACTTGTCAGGCAACTTGGAACCTAGTGGTGAGATGCCTTTGCATTTTGGACTACAGAAAGAATTGGGACAGCACAAAGACGATGTGCGTGTGGTAGTGCATGTTCATCCTACTTACTGTATTGCGGCCATGCACGCCGGTATTGACTTAGGTACTGTTAGTGATGCATTTCCAGAACTCAATCGTTATACCAAGGTAGCACACAATGTGGGAGATGTTGCTCCTATCAGTGAAGAATTAGGCGAAGCATGTCATCACAACTTGGGACTTGACCGTGAAGGCAACATCAAGTTTGACATAGTGGGAATCAAAGGACACGGCGTGGTAGCCATTGGCAACACCCCATGGCGTGCCTATGAACACATAGAAAGATTAGAACACATTTGCAAGATAGTACTTGCTTCAGGAAAATATTAAAATGTCAAAACAACAATATAATTTAAACACCAAGACAGACTATCTCAATCGCAAGATGTTTCTGGACCCAGCTGGTCCTGTGACCATACAACGATTTGAAGAAGTAAAATACAAAAAAATTGCAGACTTTGAAGCAACAGCACGTGGCTTCTTTTGGCAACCTGAAGAGATTAGCCTAACGAAAGACAGCAATGACTTTAAAGATGCCAGTGATGCTGTCAAGCATATCTTTACCAGCAACTTGTTACGTCAGACAGCATTGGACAGTTTACAGGGTCGTGGCCCAAGCCAAATCTTTATGCCAGTAATCAGCCTGCCAGAACTAGAAGCATTGGTGTACAACTGGACATTCTTTGAAACTAACATTCACTCAAAGAGCTACAGCCATATTATCCGAAATATCTATAATGTGCCCAAGGATGTGTTCAATACTATCCATGACACTAAAGAAATTGTGGACATGGCTTCAAGCGTTGGCGACTACTACGAAGCATTGCACATGGTTAACTGTCGTAAGCAGTTAGGCGAAACTATTCCGGAAAAAGAATACATTCGAGCAATATGGATGGCATTACATGCAAGTTATGCATTAGAAGCTTTCCGTTTTATGGTTAGCTTTGCTACAAGTCTTGCAATGGTAGAGAATCGTATTTTTATGGGTAATGGCAATATCATCAGTTTAATTTTACAAGACGAATTATTGCACAAAGGTTGGACCGCTTATTTGATTAATCAAGTGGTTAAAGAAGATAACAGGTTTGCCGAAGTGAAAGCAGAATGCGAACAAGAAGTGTATAATTTATACATGGATGTTATCCGTGAAGAGAAGGACTGGGCAAACTATTTGTTTAATAAAGGGCCAGTGATCGGATTAAATGCCAACATTCTAAAAGACTTCGTGGACTACACCGCAGTTGGAGCACTTAAAGATATTGGCATTAAGTATAACAACCCAGCACCTAAATCTACCCCTATCCCGTGGTTTAATAAACACGTAGATACGAGTAAGAAACAAACAGCATTACAAGAAAATGAAAGCACAAATTATGTAATTGGCATAATGAGTGATGCAATCGAGTATGACGAATTACCCGCACTATAAAAAGAGAAAAGATGATCACAGTATATTCAAAAAACAACTGTCCGTTTTGTGACAGAGCAAAAGCACTATTAGAAAGTAAAGATATTCCATTTAAGATAATTAAGATGGAGGAAAACTCTGGCGCAAGAGAGTTTCTCATGGAACAAGGGCTTCGTTCAGTTCCACAAATTTTCAAGAATGGGGTTCTCTTACCCGGCGGCTTTCAAGGCTTAGCTGACAAAGACGAAGAATTTTTCAACACACTAAAGGTATAACATGTTTATTTCAAAGGGTTTCTCGGAAGGTGAAGTAGTTACACTTAAACTAACAAGCGGCGAAGAAATTGTCGCCAAATTAGTAGAAGACGGGCCATTACATTACACATTAAAAAATCCGCAAGTAATTGGTATGGGCCCAAAAGGTCCAGGACTAATGCCTTACTTGTTTACAGTGAGTCCAGATAAAGAAATCAAACTACAAAAATCCACAGTTACAGTAGCGGAAGCAACAGATGCATCGTTTGCCAAGCAATTTATTGAAAGCACCACCGGAATTGCTCTAGCATAAATACTAGCATATATTAGGATAAAGCTATGGGTGTTCAAATAATTGGTACGTTTAGTGGTCAGACAAATGGTCAAGTTACGACTATTGATCAAACCATTGAACTTGTTGCTATCGCGGCCGCGGTTGATAAATTAACGCTTGCTGTAACTACACAGATGACCACAATGAATTCATTTAACATTGCTCAATGGAGTGCGGCCGGACTTGGCACTCCAGGTGCTCCAATCGCTGTACTAGCCGCTCAGGGAAAAGCTCTTAATAACATGTCAGCAATGATGGCAAGTATGATGGAAACACAATCTGAAATTGCCGCAAAATTATCTGGCATGCAAGTCGGACTAGCACAAGTATCATCACAGGTTGCCGCAGGTGTAACTACCGGTCAAGTGCAGTTAGCTGAGACTATTAAAAATAATAAATTCCAACAACAAACAACTAATGCGGCGCTAGTAAGATCTGGGATAGAACCAACAGTCGTTGAACCAGCTGGTCTTGTTACAACAATTCAAGACACTGTAACAAATGTTGGTCCAATCAAAGCGGCAATGGCCGCCGCTAATCTAGTTGAACAAAGTATTGGATCGGCTGTTTCGTGGACCACAACGTCGGTTGGAAATATGATATCAGAAAGTTTTATTGGTACTGCGGCTGCAAATGCGTTTACCACAGTTAAAGGTTGGATTGGAATAACTAAACCAGCAGAAACAGTCAAGAAGGCGGCTGCCGAAGCATCGGCACTTGCTTCTAAAACAATATTAGGACCTGGATAATGCCAGGCGTAGCACGTTGTGATATCGATTCGGCGAGTCAACACATGATCATTTCTGGATCAATTGACACTTATATCGAAAATAAAAAAGTAGCCCATGAAGGCTCAATTACTGCTACAGGTCTTGTTGTTGCTCAAGGATCTACAACCGTTTTTGTAAACGATAAGCCAATGGCAAGAGAGGCCGACATTATCGCAGACGGCCAAAGTATCAGTTCGAGTAGCACAACTGTATTCGCCAATGTTGGTTGACATTTATTTTTAACCCCTGTACACTAGGTATAAGTACTCTGTACTTCATATAAAGGATTAATAAAATGGCTACAAACAAACACGCAGAATTCACAGCAATCGTAGAAGCAATGGAAGCAGACTTTGAAAAGTTTTATGACAAGGAAGTTGGCGCCGCCGGCACCCGTGTTCGTAAACATTGTCAAGATTTGGCCAAGTTGTGCAAAGAAACTCGTAACGATGTTACCGCAGTTAAAAACGCTCGTAAAGAAGTAAAATAATAATATAAATACAGTATGGCATACAGCGACAAGGTCATCGACCACTATGAAAATCCCAGGAACGTTGGATCTTTTGATAAGAGTGATCCTAGTATTGGTACTGGTATGGTTGGTGCCCCTGCTTGCGGCGATGTGATGAAATTGCAAATAAAAGTAGGCGAAGATGGTGTTATTACAGATGCCAAATTTAAAACTTATGGCTGCGGTTCAGCAATTGCCAGTTCAAGTCTTGTTACAGAATGGGTTAAAGGCATGCATATTGATGATGCTGTTAATCTTAAAAATAGTCAAATTGCCGAAGAGCTAGCCTTACCTCCTGTAAAGATACATTGCAGTATATTGGCAGAAGATGCTATCAAAGCGGCCGTAAATGATTACCGTAACCGACACAGCTTATAAAAAAATCAAGCAGAATTTAGAGCGTCGTGGTAAAGGCGCAGGCATTCGACTAGGTGTAAGAACTACAGGATGTAGTGGACTAGCATACACTATAGAATATGTAGATGAGTACACCGCAGAAGCCGGCGTTACTAATTTTGCCCAAAAAGATTTTGTAGTGCTAGTAGATGCCAAAAGTCTAGCCTATCTAAATGGCTTAACAATGGATTGGGTCCGCAACGGACTAAATGAAGGTTTTGATTTCATCAATCCAAACGAACGTGACCGTTGCGGTTGCGGGGAAAGTTTTCGAGTATAACAATCATTGACTTATCTAAAGTTAGACAGTATAATAACTGTATTGTTATAACTTTTGGAGATTATTTTGAGTATGCATTTAGAAGGTCCGTGGCTCAGTACCACTGGCAAGCAAAAAGGTAAAAAGAAATTTGCTAGTGCAGAACAAGCAAGAAAGTCTAGAGATTTGGACGCAAGTTGGAAAGAACTTCTCAAGAAGCATAATGTAGAAGCTGAAGATCGAAAACGCAATCGTGCTATGACTGCGGCTCCGTTAAGCTCTACTTATAAGTTGACTATACCAGAAGGCCGAAACACCACTGCACATCTTAAAAGTGTTGATACTGGTGGTAATGCAACGCTCAAGGCCCCAAAAGTTTACACAGGTACTATGGTTAAAGGCATTGCTACTATGCACAAGAGTAATGCTGTACCAGTCTTCAGTAATGAAGAAGCAGTTGATATTGCCAAAATGAGACGATAACCCCACATTATATGGGATATTTTGGACATATGAACTATATATTATACGTTTCGCAAAGAAACAAGATAGTAGGTCTAGTTAAAAGTAGTACTATTTTGATTAGACCCGCGAGTCTTGGCCAATGAGAAACCCGTGAGATTCGGGAAGCCATGCTCGCCAAAGGTACTGACTTTTATGAGAAGTCGGAGGCTAATGGAGACAACTACACGAACCCAGGGTTCATCATCAGAGCCTCGTGAAGTTAACTCCCTTAATGTAATGTGATTGTTTTGATCACACCAAGTGAAAGGAGAAAACACTATGGAAAAAGTAATGAGATTGTCTGCCCTACTGGCAGGACTAATTGCTGTAACTATCTTTGTTACATCAATAACACAAAACAAAATGTCGAGGCTGAAAGAATCGACTATCTATAACGCACCAGATGTTGTTACGATTCAAACTCGTGAAAAGCAATTGGATTGTCTAGCAATTAATATCTATCGTGAAGCGGGTCATGAGCCGTTTGAAGGTAAAGTTGCTGTGGCACAAGTAACTATGAATAGAGTAGCCAAGGGACAGTTTGGCAAAGATGTTTGCGGTGTGGTTTATCAGAAAAATGTTATAATGGAGCGAGTCGTGTGCCAATTTTCATGGGCATGTGACAGCGCCGCTAAATCACGCCCTGTTAATCAAGCCGCATACGATGAAAGCTACAGAGTAGCCAAGAAAGTACTTTTGGAAGGTTTTAAACTTGACATTCTGAAAGACGCACTGTATTATCATGCTAACTATGTAAACCCACGCTGGCAACTAGAGAAGATAGGCAGTATTGGTAACCATATTTTTTACACAGCAAAGAAGGAAGACAAATGAACCAGTTCGTAAGCATTACTGAATTTAAAGATTTTGTAGCAAACAAGTTCTCACATATTTCAGCTGAGACACTAGGTTGGATGGCGGCTATTGTATTACATGCCGCTACGATTCCTAGTTTATTGGCAATGATGAGCGGGCTAACTGATCGATTACCCGGAGTTGATCTAGTATTGTTAGTTTGGACAGGCTTAACTTTGCTGTTTCTTAAGGCTACAGTACAAAAAGACATGCTAAACATTGTTACTATTGGATTTGGCTTTATTATCCAAGCAGTTCTAATGGCATTAATTTTCTTTAAGTGAAATAAGCATAAATATTAGATAATTAAGGAGCACAAAGATGCCATCAGGATTCCAACAAGACATTAACCAATTAAACCCAGGACTATTTCGTGTAGTTTGGGTAGCAAACACCGGCACATATCCTACCGCAGACGGTAACGATAACGGTGGAATTACACCAAACTCAGGAGATAGTTTTGCAACATTGCCAACTACCCTAGTTAAAGCAAAAGCACGAGCACGTGGTAACATTCGTTTCCGAAATGTTATTAATCGTTTAACAGGTTTAGCAGATTGCCAAATTTTAGATATTGAAACTGGTATCGCAGCCGGTGGTGCAGAAACAGTTGGCGACGATGTTGCTACAAGTTTAGCATTCACAGTTAAGTACGATCGTACAGCAGGCATTATTGATGCTCAGAAAGCACTTAACGTACAAGAAACTGGGTTGGCTACAAACGTAGCTACTGTAGCAATCACTACACTAGCACTTGCTATTGAAGATGCAGTTGTGCGTGGCTTCCGTGATAGTACAACATCATCAACACGCATAGTGTCAAGCGTTCCAAATAACAACCAACTATCAATCACAGTTACCGCGCCAGACACTGCCGCAGACATTTTAGCAGACATCACTGTTGTTCAAATTGACGGTACTGAACTTGTAACCCTTGACTCTGCGGCCGACGCAGAATAATATAAGGCACTGATGATTTTAGCCTGGTTACTACTTCTTACTGGATTAATAATATCTGCGGTCGCAATCTACTATTCAGTAGTAGGTTTGACCGCAATATTCTCTGCGGCAGTAATTCCAATTATTATTATGGGATCAGCCCTAGAGATTGGCAAACTAGTATGTGCTAGCTGGCTCAAAGCTAACTGGGAACGTGCTCCACGTTTTATAAAATACTACATGATCATTTCAGTAGTTGTGTTAATGATTATTACCTCGATGGGTATTTTTGGATTCCTTTCAAAAGCACACAACGACCAAAATCTAGTAAGTGGCGATGTTCAAAGTAAGATTGCTATCTATGACGAAAAGATTAAAACAAGCAAAGACAATATAGATGCAAACCGTAAAGCTCTTAAACAGATGGATGAAGCTGTGGACCAGGTCATGGGCCGAAGCAGTGATGAAAAAGGTGCCGAGAAAGCAGTTCAAATTAGACGTAGTCAGCAAAAGGAACGTGCAAGGCTTCAGTCTGAGATCACAGCCGAACAGAAAACTATTGCCGCAGTTAGCCAAGAGCGTGCTCCAATCGCGGCAGAAGTACGCAAGGTCGAGGCCGAAGTTGGGCCAATAAAATACATTGCCAAGTTTATCTACGGCGACCATGGCGCAGATGAAAACATGCTGGAACGAGCAGTAACATGGATTATTATCCTTATTGTTATTGTATTTGATCCATTAGCAGTTATTATGCTGTTGGCCGCACAAATGACATTTGGTTGGAAAAGGGAAGAGGATGACAAACATCTTTTACATAATACAGTACCACATACTGAAACTCCCGTAACAGAACCAGTACCTGTAAGCATCAATGATTTTGTGCCCCAACCACAAGAATATATTCCTGAAGAAGAAATCAAACAAACACACACAGAAGAAGTTCCAAGCGAAACACCGTTGACTGCACTAGGAGGTGATATAACAGCAACGGAGGAAAAGCCAGTAGAAACGGTAGAAGACATACCGCTTGAACAATGGAACAAGATGATTGAAGAGGCTGAACAGGCAATACAACAAGAAAAACAAGAAATTATAGAAGCAGAGGCCCAAAAATATATCCCTGAAAACTATTCAGCAGTAACAGGCGATAGAATTAAGCCAGACTTTACAGAAGTAATTGAACCAGAAGATTCAAAAAAAAAGACTTATATGACGAAGGACGAGACGAGACACATTCAAGTCAAGAACCGATCGTAGGATATGTGCAAAACGCCGAGCAAGGTGAAGAAACAATTTGGTCTAAGATAATTAGTAGATCAAATGCTCGACCAAGAGATGAATTATATAAGTTGTATGGAGCGAAAGTTTTTGATACTTTAGAAGTAGATGCAACAACTGATCCAGAATTGGCTAAGTTTGTTGATGAAACAAAGAATAAAGGTCCTAAGTTTAGTAACTATACAACAGACAAAATAGAATACTTTGTAAGTAGGATTTATGAACTTAGGAAAAATAACAGTAATAACGCCGCCTGATAAACTTTTTAACCTAACACTAAGTTACTTGTTAGTTAAACCGTCTAATCATGTTAAACAGCAGTTTCAAGCAATTCTAAGCAAAAGCATAGATGATTTGAATGTGTTCATATATGATCAAAACGATAACGATACTAGTTGGTTACTGAGTATTTGTCACCAAACTGATGTAGTTATAATTGACGTTGACAATTGTGATCCGGTTACTAAACAGTTTATTACATTTATGATATCGCAACCTAATGCACACTATATAACTAACGATGAAATTACGCCATACAATTTGATATCTAAAAATAGAATTTGGGATTTAGATTTCATTGTAGAACAAATTCAAAACCAAGACGAAGAAGAGGATGATGCAGATGATTCAGAATAAGAAAGTCGGAACAGGTGTTACTGTTAAAGACGGTGAAAATATAAATTCAGCGTTACGACGATTTAAAAAGAAAATCGAGGAAGCTGGAACGTTGGACATATTACGTGCCAAAGAATTTTACGAAAAACCAACGACAGAACGCAAACGTAAAAAAGGTGCGGCCCGAGCTCGTTGGCGCAAGAAGCTCGAAAAAGAAAGTTTACCTAAGAAAATGTATTGACATAGAATTATAAATCTGTTACAATGTAAGTTCACAATAAAGAAAGAGCTTACATGGCAAATACAGATATTATGATTGACTTAGAAACATTGGCGACATCTACGGATGCCGCCATTCTTACCATAGGCGCTGTAAAATTTGATCCGTTTGGTAGAGAAGCTCAAGAGCCATCAATGACTCCGTTTTATGTACGAGTTGATCTTGATAGTTGTGACGAAATTGGATTAGTTACCAATGACGATACGATTGCTTGGTGGGCCAATCAAAGTAAAGAAGCCCAAGAAGAAGCGTTTAATACGGACGATAGAATACATATTCGAGATGCGTTTGAACAACTGTATAAATTTTGTTGGGGTGCTAAAAGAGTTTGGTCCAACGGCAGTTGTTTCGATATTGTAATTTGTGAACATGTATTTAAAAAAGTTAATCGTGCAGTTCCTTGGAAATTCTGGGAAGTGCGTGATGTGCGTACAGCATTCGACTTAGGTATTAATCCACAACGTCCGCCAGTAACAGCTCACCACGCATTGCAAGATGCTTGGAATCAAGCAGTGGGCATTCAAAATGTTTATAACACATTACGAACTAGCACAACAAGCGCAGGCGATTATATCGCACCATTTGCAAATCAAAGGTAATATATGAATAATCGAGAAAGAGAAGTAATGAACATTCTAAGTGAAGAATGTGCAGAAGTAATACAAGCAGTTAGTAAATGTCATAGGTTTGGACTAGATAATTTAAAGCCGGGCAAGCCCAAAACTAACTGTGAACACCTAGAAGAAGAACTAGGAGACTTGTTAGCTATGGTAGACATACTGCTAAACATGGGGGTTATAAACGAAGAAACGTTAGAATCCGCAAAACTAGCCAAAATAGAAAAACTTAAAAAATGGTCAAATATTTTTAACGAAGAGATTATCTCGGGATAAATAAAATTGTAGACGCCGTAAAGGGTTTACAATATTCTTGCTTAATTAAAGGAGAACAATATGAGCAAAATCATCGGTATCGATTTAGGTACAACAAATAGCTGTGTAGCAATCTTAGAAAATGGAATTGCTAAAGTAATTGAAAACAGCGAAGGTGCTAGAACAACACCATCAATCATTGCATATACTAAAGACGAAATCTTAGTAGGTGCAACAGCAAAACGACAAGCAGTCACAAATCCAAAGAATACTATCTACGCAAGCAAGCGCCTTATTGGACGTAAGTTTGACGAGAAGGAAGTGCAAAAAGACATTGACTTGATGCCTTACGGTATTGTCCGAGCAGACAATGGTGATGCATGGATTGAGGCAAATGGAGAAAAACTAGCGCCACAACAAGTGTCAGCTGAAGTACTTCGCAAAATGAAAAAGACTGCTGAAGACTATCTAGGTAAAGAAGTAACACAGGCTGTAATTACAGTTCCTGCCTACTTTAATGATAGCCAGCGTCAAGCAACTAAAGATGCAGGGCGTATCGCTGGCTTAGAAGTGCTACGTATTATTAACGAGCCAACCGCCGCCGCACTGGCCTACGGTGTAGACAAACAAGACAAGCGTGATCGCAAGATTGCGGTATACGACTTGGGCGGTGGTACATTTGATATCTCTATTATTGAAATTGCCAACATTGATGGCGACAAGCAAATTGAAGTTTTATCAACAAACGGTGACACATTCCTAGGCGGTGAAGACTTTGACCAAGTTATCATGGATCACCTAGTTGAAGAGTTCAAGAAGGAAAGCGGCATCGATCTTAAACAAGATATGTTAGCATTGCAACGCTTGAAAGACTCTGCTGAAAAGGCCAAGATTGAACTGTCGAGCACACAACAAACAGCAGTCAACTTGCCATATATCACAGCAGATGCAAGTGGTCCTAAGCATTTGAATGTAACTATTACTCGTGCTAAGTTTGAACAAATGGTTGACAAACTAATCGAGCGTTCAATCGAGCCATGTAAGATTGCCATGAAGGATGCTAAAGTAACTGCCGCAGACATTGACGAAGTTATCTTAGTTGGTGGACAAACACGTATGCCCAAAGTGCAAGAAGCAGTTGAGAAACTGTTTGGCAAGGCTCCACGTAAAGATGTAAACCCAGACGAAGCAGTTGCCGCTGGTGCCGCTATACAAGGCGCTGTATTATCAGGCGATAAGACAGACGTGTTGTTACTTGACGTTACTCCATTAACACTGGGCATTGAAACAATGGGCGGTGTGTTTACCAAGTTGATTGGTAAGAACACGACTATCCCAACAAAACACTCACAGACGTTCTCGACAGCAGAAGACAATCAACCAGCTGTAACTATCAAAGTTGCACAAGGTGAACGTGAACTGTTTAAGTACAACAAACTACTAGGCGAATTCAATCTTGAAGGTATCGCTCCGGCAATGCGTGGCACACCACAAATTGAAGTTACCTTAGATATTGATGCCAACGGTATTCTTAACGTAAGTGCCAAGGATAAAAACACTGGCAAAGAAAATAAGATTACTATCAAATCTGATAGTGGATTGACTGAAGCTGAAATCCAACGCATGGTACAAGAAGCTGAAGAAAATGCAGAGTCAGATAAGAAAGCCGCAGAATTAATCAATGCACGTAACCAAGCTGAAGGTACTGCACACTCAGTTAATAAAGATTTTGAAGAATTTAAAGATCAATTAACTGAAGAAGAAAAGACAGCATACGAAACAGCTAAATCAAGTCTAACCGAAGCAGTATCTGGTGAAGATGTAGAAAAGATTAACGAAGCTGTTTCAAAACTATTTGAGAGCGCAAGTTCAGTGTTTGCCAAAAAGCAAGCCGCTGAACAAGCAAAATCAAACGCCGATGCTTCAGGCGAACAAACTGTAGACGCTAGCTTCAAAGAAGTTGACCCTACAGAAAAGAAGTAATATAATGTAAACAAGTAGGATGCCTTCGGGGTCCTACAACTGTTCTTGCTATAAGGAGATCTAAAATGACACAATTAAGAACAATTGACACAGCCGCTCTAGCACAACTGAGCAAAGCACTAGTAGGGTTTGATCGCTACTTTACTGCGCCACATCACCAAAATGGTAACTATCCTCCACATAATATTGTAAAATATAGTGATGACAGTTATGGTATTGAAGTTGCTGTGGCAGGCTTCTCCAAAGAAGAAGTCACTGTAGAAGTGGATCAAGACCAACTGACGATCCGTGGTATTAAGAATCGTCCTAACGTAGATGTTGGGATCGAGTATTTGCATCGTGGATTGGCAGCTCGCGATTTTGAACAGACATTTACTCTTGCTGAGTACATGGAAGTTCGAGGTGCAAAGGTAGAAAACGGAATGTTACAAATTGACATTCGGCGTCTTGTGCCAGAAGCATTGAAGCCTCGTCAAATCGAGATTAAATAATAAACCGGGGGAGGAAACTCCCCCACTTTGAAAGAGAACATAATGTCAACGACTGATATCCAATTAGATGAAAAAATTAAAGTAACAGTATCCGAGCCAAAACGCTGGAAAGTTATTTTGCTAAACGACGAATCAACTCCGATGGAGTTTGTAATTTCTTTACTAATTGAGATCTTTAAACATACACATGAAACAGCACATGACATCATGCTGACTGTACATGAAACTGGAAGCGGTGTTGCCGGTATATATAGTTTTGAAATTGCTGAAGCTAAAGCAGTTGAGGCAACTACACAATCCCGCACTAACGGATATCCATTACAAATTAAATTGGAAGAAGAATGAGCCTAAAAGATCTAACGCACGAAGCACACAAATCTGCAGAGACTAAACCGTTTGTAAAAGTTTTATTTTCGGGCAAAATTGATCCTAAATTATACGCAACATTCCTTAAGAATCAGCACCCGTGTTATGAAATACTTGAAGTATGTGCTATGCCACACGGTTTGATGAGTGACTACCCTGCTATTCGAAGAGCTCCTGCTATATTAGAAGACTTTATAGAATTATGGGGCAACGATAACGACCAACCATATATATGTCCAGTAGTTAAAGAATATATTGAATACATTCTTAGCATTAAAGATGATCCTAAAAAGTTACTAGCACATTTATATGTTAGGCACTTCGGTGATTTATCTGGAGGACAAATGATCGCTAAACGTGTTCCAGGTGCTGGTCGTATGTATCAGTTCGGCGACGAACCGGATACTATTAAAAATATTCTACGTGCTAAATTAGATGACAGTTTAGCCGATGAAGCAATTGTATGCTTCGGGTATGCTGGTAAATTATTTGAAGAAATGATGACGTTGGTACCCAATGAGTAAAGTCTGGGATACATTGATTGAAATACAAACCCTGTTAGAAGAAAGTTTTGATGCAACCGGCATGGAAATATTTGAGCCAGGTATGGATCGCTTTAATCAACCAGGTTGGGTCAATCGTGTATGGACTAGCGAATCATATCGAAGGGCACACGTTGATGTAGTGGACGCTAGGGAAAGCAAAGGACTATGGATGATGCACTGTTGTATCTTTCCACACATTCACAATCCAGCACCGATTTACGGTTTTGATGTTATTGCTGGTAAGAACAAGATCACAGGCTGTTTTCACGATTACTCAAAAGCAGGCGATGCTGACCATCCTATGATGCAGTGGTTCCACGATGAAGTTGCCAAACTAGAATGGCGCAAAGAACGTGCTTTACCTGAGTGGGCCACTAACATATTCAGTGGAAGCATGGTAGCCGCTGGCAACGTACAAGATCCAGAAGAACTAGAACAAATTACAAATCTAGCAAGAACTACTGTTGCACACTATTTAAGCACAGTCTCTGAAACAAACAACACCGCAATAGATACTACACTAGCGCAGAACTACTACGCACAAAATCAGAAATGCAACCCCCATACACCGCGGGTAATGGTCAGTTTAGGGCTAAGTGAGGAAGATGTACAACACTTTATCCAGGAATGTCTGTTCCCGGAAATAGTATAAATATTGTACTATGCGATTTGCTGACTTTAAACACCTTATTTCCGAAGAAACCATCGACCCTAATACTCTTGCGGCGAGAAACAGTAATTACTATCGTAATATAGTTGATCTAATTAGAAACAGATCAGAAATCCAAGTTACAATTGATAAAACTACGACAACTCCTAAAACTGTTAAAACAGTTACATTTAAACCACAAGTAGCTGACATGCTTGAAAAAGTATGGAATCCAACTGGTACAGATAAAAAAGAAGTAGCAAGTCTAGAACAAGTAACAATACTAAAAACATTACCATTGCCTGCAGAAGACGGTAATTCATATAGACTTAATCAAATAGAAAAAACCAAAGATATCAAACAAAAAGTTAGTGGCACCGGCGAAGCCACTAATAGTAAATGGTGGAACAAGGGTAACGTAGCAGAAGGTATTATGGCTGTTGCTGTTGTTACAAAATTTGAACGGCATGGCGATGTTATTACCGGGCCGGATATTTTCCACAATGTACAAAATTTAACTAGTACTATAATTAAGACAAAGGCCTACGATAAAGAATTACAATTAAAAATTATACTCAGCGGTAATGATTTTAAAGCTCTACAAATGAGCGCACAGCAGCCACAAGAATTTTTACAATACGACAAGGCTAAAGAGATTTATAGACTGTATATGGACTGTGCTACTTATGTAAACGAATCTAGCAATGTAAAGACGGCATTGGAAAAAATACAAAATGCTGCCAACGGAGATATGATTGAAGTCACAGCAGACGGCGCAACTTCCGAAGCACAGCATAGTACAAAGGCAGATTTATGGATTGCAGTTAACGGAAAGAAGGAAAGATTGTTAAGCATCAAGACAGCTACAGTTAAACATATTGGTGCTGTAAGTGGTTATGAATTTGATCATATTAATAATTTCTTTACAAGTACAGTTGGTTTTGGTATCCCGGAAGAGATACGTAAATTCTTTAAAGCGCCGCCGCCTCCTGCTCCAAAGAAAGGCGAACCTATACCAGCTAACTATAAACCAATGAGCCAAGTTGAACGTAGTGCTAAAATATCACAGGTTAGAGCATATAACTACTTACATGGTACTAAGAAAGCATATAACTATATCTATAAAGAAATTAAGCGTAAACTTGCCGGGTCAGATGACTCTGAAGAATATGATTTTGTCACTACAGTTACCAAGGGCGTAGTTCACCATGCTACACTAGGAGAAGAAATTCGACTAGTTATTATTAGTCCTAGTGCCAAGAAAGCCTATACTGAATTAGAGTTTGGGCCTGCTCTATATGAAGCATTGCAAAATTATGATCTAGTTCCAGTGTTAAACATGGAAGGCGCTAATTACAAATTACTAGTTTATGGATATCCAAAAACTGAAAAAGCAAAACGTGTAAAAAATGATAAATCGCTGTTTGTACAATTACGTTCATATGTACAAGATACTGCGGCCCGCAATGTTGTTGAGATTGGCGGTTTGTTAAAGAACTTAACCGATGTTTCTAAGTTAGAAAATACCGCAAGTACTGAATTACCTGAGCCAACCATAACTGCACCGGTGAAGCCAGTTGCTAATCCTGTACCTGCAAAAGAAAAACCAGTTGCTCCGGCTCCAGTAGTTGCCACACAACCACAGCCCGTCGAACAAGAACCAACTGACGAACTAGCACAAGTAAAGAAGAACGCAGGTATAGCCGTTTAAAGCTGAATTTATAGCTCAACATTATTAAGACTATGAAATGAAACCTACAATTGCATTATTTTTGCATCAACCCAAATGTTCTGTACAGTCAGGCAATGGGATTATTAAATCACTAAGTAGTCATTACAATTTTAAAATTTTTACCCGCCATGAGTTAGAGGCGGATTTTTTTGACGGTGTAGATTGTATTGCTGTTCCTGGGGGGATAGGGGATGCGTCTAGCTTTGATTATCTGTTAGGAAACAACGGCCCCAGAATAAAACAATTTGTCCACCAAGGTGGCAAATATCTTGGAATATGTATGGGTGCATATTGGGCTGGTAAACATTATCTAAATATGCTAGAAGATGTAGATGCTGTTCAGTACATAACTAGACCTAGAACAGATACAAGGAGACCTCATGCTAAAAATATTAAAATCAACTGGAATGGCACTGATACAGAAATGTTTTTTTACGATGGGTGTGCTTTGGTCGGTAACGGTAAGTACGATGCCATAGCAACTTACGCCAACGGTGACGCTATGGCAATAATACAAGGACGACTTGGCTTAATAGGATGCCATCCTGAAAGCGAACGTCATTGGTATGAAAACTATAGTTGGATGCGTGGCAAATATCACAACGGACAACAACATCAGTTGTTATTAGACTTTGTTGACACGTTGATGAGCAAGCCCTAGCAACTCAAATAATTTAAACCACATCCAGCCAATGTCAAACTCAAACCAACGACGGCTTAGTTTAGGATTAGCAGGATCCAAGTGATGATTGTTGTGTAGTTCTTCCCCACCAATCAAGATACCCCAGGGACTTACATTGTGTGAATGATCTTTAGTTTCACCATTACGATATCCCCACCAGTGTCCAATACCGTTGATAAAGCCAGCGGCCCAAAACGGGATCCATATCATCTGAACACCCCACACTAAGAATCCCCATGGCCCAAATAACAATAGATCTATGATCAGCATTACAAGAATGCCAAGGCGATGGTGGGGTGTATACAGTTTTCGTTCGATCCAATCTTTGGGAGTTCCCATCCCGTACTTCATAACCATATGAGCATCACTGCCTGCTTGATTATAATACTTAACTCCGCCGAATATTAAGTTCCATATGCCAAATACGTGCGGCGAGTGCGGATCACCTTCTACGTCTGTGTTTTGATGATGCTTGCGGTGTACTGCTACCCACTGTTTAGTAGTCATGCCAGTAGTTAGCCATAACCAAAGTCGCATAAAATGGCTTATTACAGGGTGGAATTCAAGCCCTCTATGTGCTTGACATCTATGTAGGTATAGGGTAACACATACTATTGTAATGTGCGTCATCACTAACGTTGCTATTATTTTATCCATCTAGTATTTATCCGTAAAAAAAGAGCCTAGGCTCTTTAGTGCTGGTTACGAGTTCCGGCACCACTCAATCTTTGTGGCCGATTTAAACTGACTATTAATCTGCTTTTTGTTCTGATTCAACAAAAGCAACTACTTCTGTACCTTGGTCGTCCAACCCGCCTTCTGGAAATGGCCATGTTGATTGTGCAACATGTTCTTCTGCTGTCATATCTTCGTAATATTCGTTTTCTTCTTCAGCTTGTTCAAAGTCTTCGTCATCAGATACTGATACTACTGAAAACATAACTTTGTCGTATGATGATAGTTCATCAACTAGGTCTTTTACGTGCTGTAAAACTTCTAAACCGTTGTATGCATCATCGTCTAATTCTAAATTAACATTTAACCCGTGTACTGTCATTTCAAGTTTCATTTTGAGCCCCTTGTGGTTAGTGTGCTTGTGGCACATAATTATTTAACGGATAATTGATTACAATGATTTTACAGATACTAAATTGTCTCTAAAGATAGTCCAGGCACGTTCCCATGTCCAACGCTGACTACCTGCTAAAACTTTGGATCTATCTAATAGTAACGCATCAGTGACTGCTTGTGCCAAGTCCTCACGCATACACCCGGTGACGCCTTCATCTATGACATCTAAAGGACCCTGGCAAGGATAGGCTGCTACGGGAGTGCCACAAGCCATTGCTTCAATCATTACCAGTCCAAATGTTTCCCAACGACTAGGAAACACAAACACATCCGCCATGGCAAAATACTTGGCTAGTTCTTGACCACGCTTGGCACCTACAAATTTTACATCAGGATAGCTTTCCTTGTACTCTTCCAACATGGGACCATCACCCACCATAAACTTAACACCCGCATAGGGCATTTCAAAGAAAGCTTCTAAATTCTTTTCTTTACTGACTCTGCTAACACATACTAGTATAGGACCATTTACCACAGTACCAGTACGTTGACTTGGATTGAATATACTACGGTCAACACCGCGTGTCCAAGGAATAACATCACCATCAAATCCATGTGCCCGCAACTCTGCTACCATTGTGTCTGTAGTAGTCAACACCTTGCCTGCGTGTTTGTGGAACCAACGTACTAAAGGCCAAGTAATGGCTTCAGGTATTCCAAATAAAGCACGGAGTCCTTCAGGAAACTTAGTATGATAAGCAGTATTGTACCTAAGACGATGTTTTGAAAGATATTTTCTAGCAGACAGACCAACAGGACCCTCTGTGGCGATATGGATATAATCCGCACTGATCGCCTCAATCTTCTTGCCCATCTGCCAGGTAATGGCAATCTTGACTTCGTTGTAGCCAGGACAATCAAAGTGGCGGAAGTCCCTGGGAGTAATGTAAACAACGCAATAACCATCCAGAACCGCACAAGCCTCGATGTTTTTGTAAGTTGTGACAACGCCATTGATCTGCTCCGGTAAGTTATCAGTTATTATCAGTATCGTCTTTGTCATTCTGTTTGGTCCATGTTACAATTTCCCAACGGCCATCGTGATGTTCTACAAGTGCTGTACAACTTTCAACCCAGTCTCCGTCATTCATGTATGTGACACCGTTGATTTCTTTGATCTCTGCGTGGTGTATGTGTCCACATATGACACCGTCAAAGCCACGCTTCTTACAATAGTTAGCCAAGTTTTCTTCAAACTTGAATATAAAGTCTACTGCTTTTTTAACCTTGTACTTAAGATACTTGCTAAGGCTAAAGTACCCAAAACCCATACGGCGCCGAATCCAATTAAATTTATTGTTGAGTGTAAGAATAATGTCATAGGCCTTGTCTCCTAAGAACGCAATCCATGGTGCCAGTCTAGTGATGCCATCAAATAAGTCACCATGTGTAACAAGATAGTGTTTACCGTCTGCACCAATGTGTTCCGTTTGATTGTGTATCTCTATAAGGCCAAAATTGAAACCATAAGGTATCATGGGCCTTAAGAATTCATCATGATTGCCTGCTATGAATACCACACGGGTACCGCGTTTGGCATGGCCAAGTACTCTGCGTACTACGTTAGTGTGGCTCTGTTTCCATCGCCATTTGTTTTGTTGTATCTTCCACGCATCAATGATATCACCAACGAGGTAGAGAGTATCGCAGGTGTTGTGCTTGAGAAAATTATTGAGTTGTTCCGCCTTACAGTCTTTTGTACCTAAGTGGACATCACTCACAAAAATACTACGATAAGTTTTTTGCATAGCAATATTTATCGTAGTATCGTGTTTGAAAGATTACATTTGTGTTAAACTTGTACCAAAACCCATTTTGCTGTAAATGGTTTGCCTTCGGCCTTGTGTTTCAGTATCTTAGCGAACTCTTTCTTCTTGAGTTCAAAAACCGTTTCTGTATCATGGTCGACGCAAGCCCTGTACAGTTTAACTAGTAGTTTTTTCTGTTTCATGGTTGTGTCCTCCTGACAAATATTTATCTAAAAAATTAAGGTGTTGTTTTTTTAACATGTTGGAAAATTAACATGTTGTAATAATAACAGTAGAGTTTAATATTATTGCTATTGCAAGTAAATACTTTTAATAACAGGAGCAACAACATGCTTGACGGAGTCAAATCCGCAACAACGGCACTTAAAACAGCCCAAAGTGCAGGCAAGGAATTAGGAGCAGTTGTATCAAGCCAGCAGGCTGATATGGAGGCTACCGTTCGGCGCGAGCATGAATCCCGTATAAAATCTAAACTAGCAGAGCAACATCGAAAATCAACTCTTGAATACAGGGCTCTTGAAAAGTTTGAATCTAAAATGAAGTATGAACGTGATGTGGCCAGACTAAAAGCAGAAACCATTCAAAAATACGGCAAGGATGCATGGACTAAAGTAGAAGCTGAAAAAGCTGTTATAGAAAAAGAATACAAAGCTGAATTGTCTGCTATGGATCATGACCGACAAAAACAGATTGATGTGTTGTGCTGGTGTTTTGTGGCTGGCACGTTAGTTACTTACTTTTTTAAACTATACAAAATATGAGATTACCACAAATTGTTCTAATATTGACATTGTTAATTACCGCGTTCTTAATGTGGCTTGAATGGCAATTAAAATAAAAGTGCTCACTTTCGAAAGCCTAGGATTCCCGGCCTAGCCTCTCGCGCCAGCAGCCGGCGCACACTCCGTTACGAATAACGGGTCCTAAGGTGTGTTCTTTAATAGAGTATTTACCTTCCTATATAAACATGCGGCTGAGCTTCTCGGCGACGTTCTTCCTCAGATGTTGGAAAGAACCCATTACCATATTGTGGGTACATTTGCTGTCGACTCTGTGCTACCAACATCATTATAAAAAAGAAAAAAAAGATTATAATCAATACTCCTATCCCCCAAGCAAACTGGATGTTGAGTTGTTTTCTTTTTGCGGCCTTGCGTTTGTTTTCTATGGCTTGCCGTTGCATTTGTTGAGTAATAAGGACTTTTTGTTCCTTACCCATTTGTGCCATCATTTCTTCTACTTCAGTGTACAATGCGCCCAGTTCTTTAGGACTTTGATAGACCATTAGTTCACGTAATTCAACTTCCATTTGTTGTAATTGTTTACGCATCAGCACACGTTGTAAAGCACGTTTGCCTAGACTGTCATCGCCTGTGTAAACTTCAGTCTTTGCCCTTCGTTCCTCTACTTCGAACACAGCCATGCATTTGTAAAAATTATCATAGTATGTGCCAAGATGATTGCCGATCTCTGTGTAGATGCTAGTATGGTCATCTGCGTTGGCTCGTTTGTTCAACGTAATTACACGATTTTTTTCTTCTATGTAGGCATTTTTCTGTGCTACTGTAGGCGGTTTTTCTGGAGGATGTAATTTTTGAAATTGTGCATCGAGATCTTTAATCACATCCTTTACATCGCCAGCCGCGCCTTTGATATCTTTGTAAAGTTTACAGCCGGCCTTGACAGCAGAGACTGCTCCATTAGCCAATGCAAAAAGGGTCAAGGGATCCATCGGTTCTCCCGCTTTCTCCATTCCAAGCAAACTACTCTGCGATTATACACATCACCTGACCAAGTCCATCGCACACACTCCCACTCAGGCCATTTTTTAATATCTGGTTCCTTGGCTAGTGCAAGTATTAAGATCCATTCAAACATAGTGAGTCAATACCTATCTTTGTCATTGTACCAGTCTTTGAACATAACACCAAACACCATTAGGAACGGTATCATGCATAAAAAGAATATTAGATCGTTTGTTGTGATGACAATGTTAAAGTACATGACTTATCCTTTAGTTTTTAGCGTAATCTTCACGCTCTTTCTGTTCTCGAGCATCACGTTCTTTTTGTTGCTGACGTATAACTAGGAGTCTCTTGGCAACCTTTTCTTCATATATTCGTTTTTCTTCCATTGCACCGTATATACCAACGCCTCCCATTGCAATTGCAAACACAACAGCAGACCCTGCTATAAAATACATTCCAAACATAAATTGATCTGCCATTTTCTTCTTGTGCGCTAATTCACGTTCTTCTTCTGCACGTTGGGCGTCGGCACGTGCCTTGAACAGTCTAGTACGCTCGGCAATCATTTGTTCCCAGATTTGTGGCTTGCCTAGTTGCCAAAGAATCATGTCTTTGAGTTCGCGCTCTGCTTGACGTAGAGCATCACTGTGCATGGCAATTTGAAGTGCTTCGTGACCTAGCTCTGCATCTGTTTTGCCCAGTAGATTAGCTTTGGCTTTTAACTTTGTTCGTTCACGATGGATAGAATCTGAGGATTCAAAAAACTTACTGAATTGCCCTGCAAGACTGTTGATGTCTTTGCCTAGTGCAACAGCTTGTTTAATATAACTTACAGCAGACTGAGCGGCTGAAAATGCAAGTCCGATTGTAATTGGGTCCACACCGCTAGCTCCTTTAGAACCAGAGGAACAATCCGTTCAGGCTCAATATTATACCAACGCCTGCTACCACAAAGCTACCCCAGAACATGCCCATGCTAACTGCTAAAATACTTGCTGATAACACAACAATGGCCAACTGATACGCAGTTGATGCATAACCAATCCATGGGCTGGACTTTTTGGCTTCATCACGCTCGTGTTCCATTACTCGAGCTTGGTCGGCTATAGTTTTCTTGTCTAGGTCCATACGTACTTTCTCAGACATGAATTCTGCTTTGAGTTTTGTATCAGTAGTGGTCTTGGCAGCAAGTTCATAGCTGACACCTCGACTAACTTTAGCTTGGTATTGTGCCCAAGCATTGTTGGCACCTAGGGTATTGTTTAACACTGTGCTGGACAACTTGCCACCATACCATGCATTAACCGCTAACAATAGCGCAAAGATACTGATAACCATGCCTGCTTTGTCTTTGATTCGTGCTTCACGTTCGCTACGTGAACCAGCTGGCGGCTTGGGTGCGTCTGTGTCTTTTGGTTGTTTAGTAACCAAGTTTAATACTGAGTCTAATAATGCCATCGATTCGCTCCCGGCTTTTTAATACACTAATATTTAGTTTCTTTTTGTCAAATTGATTGCTCTACTAAATACATGACACTATAATAGTGTTTTAATAGGAAGAAAGTAACAATGGTAACAGGAAAAGTAAAATGGTTTAACGACGCCAAGGGTTTTGGCTTTATTACTCCGGACGATGGCGGCGCAGACTTATTTGCGCATTTTTCACAGATTCAATCAAATGGCTTTAAAACGCTACAAGAAGGTCAGAGTGTAAGATTTGAAGTAACTATGGGTCAAAAAGGACAGCAGGCTAGCAACATTCAGCCTGCATAATTAGGAGACAAAGATGGCTAAATTTAAGGCACATCATCCTCGTTCAGTTAAGGCTACTGCTCGTAGGGTACTTAAGAAACGTAAGTAATATGAAAGCGCATCAACTCATTGTAACAGTTTTAATTGTTATATTTGTTTTGATACACGTTTTCATGTAAGGAATTGTTGTAATCCCTTCAAAGTGAAGGCATTCTGGACGCGGGTTCGACTCCCGCCAGGTCCACCATAAAGCATACTCACCGGCCATTTAAAATTGACACGGAGGTAAAGCTAGGTTTTGTCAATGCTACCTA
>Ga0209353_10000225_pt1 | contig 35273 bp, 30 predicted proteins | sample LauGreSpBDMM15SD_2_FD_187561 | JGI IMG/M metagenome (GOLD analysis project Ga0209353, IMG submission 187561) | Freshwater lake microbial communities from Lake Michigan, USA - Sp13.BD.MM15.SD (SPAdes) (version 2) | ecosystem: Environmental > Aquatic > Freshwater > Lake | place: Lake Michigan... | reverse complement strand
ACTTTCTATGACCAATACATCTACTGATTTTGATAAACATCCTTGAAACAGCATTATAAAACATGAAACGAAGCTGAATATTATAGTTCTCATAGGACAATTATTTTAAGTCTATTTGTACGGTACCACTTGCGTTAAGTGTTGATTTTAAGATAATGGTATTTTCTTTGGTACCATCAAAAACCGTAATCGCGGCAGTGTTTGGAGAATATTTCCCTAAATTATGGGCATGTAAAACCAGGTAATTTGTTCCTGGTTGTAACTTCACAAGAATCTCGTTGGGTGCTTTTTCCAAGGTATAATTTTGCAATATCCATTTTCCATTCAAATTCAAAGAGACAATATCCCCATCAACCACTTCATGGTCCCATACTTTGATAACTACTTCACTCTTTTTGACGGTTATTTTCTTGGTAACGCTTACTGCTCTTCCATCCACAGTGGTTGGTATAGAAGCCACTTTCGGTGGTTTTACCTTGATTTCTTTTTCTTGCTTTGGTGGAGTTGTTACAACTGCAGGTGGTGTATTTACAGGAGGCACTTCTTTCTTAGCGGTTTCGAGCGGTTTCGGTTTGGGAAGATCCTTTTCTTTATGGAAAAAATTGATTCCATATTTTAATGTCAGCCCAATATAAGTTCCCATAGAAGTAACATTGTCTTGTTCTAATGTACTTCCATTTTTTGTGACACTATAATCCCCACTCATCATGGCACTTTGTCCTATATTGTATTTCAAAGCAAGGCTCAGCACATTGTCGTTGGCAAGCGTTCCCTCAAAACCTATTTCACCATAAATAGACGTATTGTTAAAATAAGAGTTACTTAAGGTAATACTTTCCTGACCGGCAATATATTCAGTTGTTTTACTTTTATTCGTGGCTCCTGTTACCCAATTGAGACTATAACCTCCACCTACAAAAAGCCTTAAAGTACTGTTGAGAGGCTGTAAAATTTGCACGGCTCCAAAAGCATTTAAAAAAGAATTACTAGAAGTAATGTCTGTCACAAATCCATTGTTTCTACTGGAAAACTGATTGTCTTTGAAAGCCAGGTATTCTGTATGCTGTCCAATACCTCCTTCAAAACCCAGACGATTCCACAAACGGTATTGTGCTGAAAGGGTAAGTGCAAAATGGTTATCGTACCATCTATTGGTCAGGGTATTTTTATTGTTTTGGTATTTAGAAACGGGTCCGCCCAAATCTCCACCTATAAAGAAGAAGGCATCTTTTTGTGCATAAGCATTGGTAATAATACTAAAAAAGAGAATTATATAAAGAGGGATTGGTTTGATTATACTCATTGGATGAGATAAATTAATATATAGTTTTACAAATATAATACTTGATACGGTAAAAAAAAGTAGCATTAAATTTAGAAGAAAGCATTAAACTAAAATTATCTTTTTACCTTTGGACTTTACAGCTCATTTATGAACATAGATTTCGACAAACAAGGCGGCTTGGTGCCAGCAGTAATTCAAGATTATATCACCAACAAGGTATTGATGGTGGGTTTTATGAATCAGGAAGCATTTGATAAAACCCTTCAGGAAGGAAAAGTTACTTTCTTTAGCCGTACCAAAGGTCGTTTATGGACCAAAGGGGAAACGTCAAATCATTTTTTAAATGTAAAAGAACATTTCATTGACTGTGACAACGACACTATTTTATTCAAAGTTGACCCCGTAGGACCAACTTGCCATACTGGAGCAGACACCTGTTTCAAGGAAAGTAACCATGGAAGTAAAACGCTTTTCATTGATCATTTAAGAACAGTCATCAAAGACCGGAAATTAAATCCCGACGACAAATCTTACACCACTTCATTGTTTAAAAAAGGCATCAATAAAATTGCCCAAAAAGTAGGTGAAGAAGCCGTTGAAATTGTAATTGAAGCCAAAGACGACAACAAAGATTTATTCATGGGAGAAGCAGCGGATTTACTTTACCACTACCTGATTTTACTTGAAGCCAAAGGTTACGAATTGGATGAAGTAATAGAAGTACTTGAAGCAAGAAACAAAAAATAGTGTTGAGTGTTTAGTTTTGAGTGATTAGTAATTAGTATAAAAATTTTACTCCACACTCAAAACTAAACATTCAAAACTCAAAAAAGACGTTTTATGTACACACATCGTTGTTTTTTTGATAGCATATTAAAGCATGTATCTTGTACAATAGTGGCTTTGGGATTTTTTGCAGCCCATGCTATTGCACAACAAACTGAGAAACTACCTGTAACAGAAACAAAAACAGTTAGCATTCAAACCGTAAAAGACTACCTCAAAAAATTAAGCACAGACCCCAATTTTCAATATGCACAAATTGGGTTTTCGTTAAAATCAATAGCTTCAGGAAATACATTGTTAGATGTCAATGGAGGAAAATCGCTGAGTGTTGCCTCCAATACCAAACTGATTACCACCTCTACAGCTTTGGCAATTTTAGGAGAAGATTTCACCTTTAAAACCAGCATTGAATACACCGGAAAAATAGATGCCTCAGGCACATTAAATGGCGACATCATTATTCATGGAGGCGGCGACCCAACTTTAGGTTCGGATCGGTACAAAGGTTTTCCTGAAATGGATGAATTGCTGAAACTTTGGGTAGAAAAAATCAAGGCACTCAAAATCAAAAAGATTACTGGAAGCATCATTGCTGACCAAGAAATTTTCGAAGAAAACAACATTCCCGACAGCTGGATGTGGATGGACATTGGCAATTATTATGGCGCTGGCGTTTATGGAATCAACATCAACGAAAACTTGTACCGCCTCTATTTCAAAAAAAACACCCAAATTGGGTCAGCAGCAGAAGTACTAAAAACAGATCCCATTATTCCTGATTTACAATTCAATAACTTCGTCACTGTGGATGCCAAAGGAAGCGGAGACAACTGTTATATCTATGGACAACCCTATTGCAATGACAAATTTTTAAAAGGCACCATCCCTTCCGGAGACATCAATTTCTTTGTGAAAGGAGCCATTCCTGACCCTTCATTTTTAACAGCACATTACCTCAAAGGTATCATGGTTGCTGCGGGAATTTCAGTAGCTGGAGCTGCAATCACGAGCCGTCAGATGAGCATACAATCCAAAGCTTTACCAACAGAAAGAAAATTGATTTACACCCACAATTCCCCGATGTTAAAAGACATCATACTTTTAACCAACCAGCTGAGCATCAACATATATGCAGAAGCAATTCTAAAAATGATTGGGTACAAATCAACAGGAAAAGGAACAACCATAGACGGAATAAGTGCGGTAGAAACTTACTGGAAATCAAAGGGTTTGAGTATGCCCGGATTCTTTATGGCTGATGGCTGCGGACTTTCATCCATGAGCACTTTTACAGCCAATCAAATGACCGACATTTTAAAAATAACTTCTACCGCCAAATATTACAATGCCTTCAAAGCATCATTACCGATAGCCGGAGTTTCTGGAACATTGTCAGGATTTTGCAAAGGAACAGCGGCCGAAAACAACCTCTGCGCCAAAAGTGGCAACATGATGCGCGTATCAAGTTATGCGGGTTATGTCAAAAATGCTGCTGGTGAATTGCTTTGTTTTACCCTTAGCTTCAATAATTTCGGCGCAGACAATTATGTGATCAAAAAGAAAGTTGAAAAAGTAATGTCTTTGTTGGCGGAAATGAAATAAGCATATCAATTGTATTTTTAATCATTCACGATTGTTAATTATAGTAATATTTAAAATATTTTTTAATAAATTACCACATCAAACTTACCCCATTAAACGGTTTGTGGGCTAATCAATTTCATTCGCTACAAAATGATAAAACAACTTATATTTCTAAGCTGCTTTTTAAGTATAGTGTTCGTGTCCCAAGCCAGCAACAAGTACTGGATTTATTTCAAAGACAAAGGAGATACCAGTAAAATTTGCGCCCCATTATTAAGTCCTGATGGCATTGCTAACCGAATCACTTTTCAATTATCTACCAGGCAATGGACAGACTTTCCTGTGAATAATCAGTTTATTCATCAAATAGAACAATTAGGAACAAGCGTAATCGTCAAATCAAAATGGCTCAATGCGGTATCAGCCATATTAAACGAAACACAATTACAGCAGGTAAAATCTTTGTCATTTGTAAGCAAGGTTCAGCGCATAAAAAGCAATCTAAAACCTGCTTCTGAAACACCTCCCAAAGCAGTGAAAAAATATGCCTCTTCCATAGACATGATGCAGGCCGAAAGTTTTGTAGCTGCCGGACTTGATGGCAGCAATGTAAAATTAGGCGTTATAGATGCTGGGTATGACAATGCCGACAAAGACAGCAACCTCGTCCATCTTTTCAAGAAAAAAAATATCCGATTCACCAAAGATTTTCTTCAACCAAGTCACGATACGGCTTTTTACAAAGCAGTTACCAAAAGTGATTTTCATGGCACGGAAGTTTTACTCAACCTTGCAGGCAATTTAAAAGGAAACAAACCCATACAATTTGGCCTGGCAACCAATGCTCAATACTATTTGGCCAGAACAGAAGACGGGGACCACGAATCCAGGAAAGAAGAAGATTTATGGATAGCTGCGATGGAATGGATGGACAGTTTGGGGGTGAGACTCATTTCTACGTCTTTGGGTTACGCCAGAGATATGGACAATCCTGATGAAAATTACAAAATAGCGGAGATGAATGGAAAAACCAGTGCCATCAGCAAAGCTGCATCGATTGCTGTGAATGAAAAAGGAATATTCTTAGTCGTTGCTGCAGGAAATGAAGGGCACAAATCAGATTGGAAAATCATCACTACCCCTGCCGATGTGGAAGGAGTAGTATCCGTAGGAGCAGCTTATGCCAACTGGCAAAAAGCCGGTTATAGCAGTGTAGGATATGATTCAGTGCCGTTCATAAAACCCAACTTGTCTACATTTTCCCTCACCGGAACGTCCTTTTCAGCTCCGGCAGTAGCGGGATTTGTGGCTTGTATGATGCAAAAAAATCCTCTTTTAAAATCTGACAGCATCAAAACTTTGCTGTACCAGTCTGCCCATTTGTATCCTTATGGAAACAACTATATAGGCTTTGGATTGCCACAAGCGGATATTGCATTGTCACTTTTAAATGGAATTCCTAACCGTAAAAGCTATAAACCCATCAAAATAACAGGTAAAAGCGCAACTTTTAACATTGATCAACCTGACATTCATCCAATCTTAGCTTTTCATAAAAAAGATTACCGAACGGTAATCAATCAAGAGGAACTTAAAACCACCAATTTGAAAACATTCTGGGAAAAAATATTTTTTATCAAAAACAACAAACATATTGTTACTTTAGTACGTCAAAAAGGAATAGCATTTACTACCTTACAAATCGGATTAACAGTGTTTGAATTTGAGTGGTAAAAAAAACAATTATTCATGTATTAAATTCAGAATATTTTGTGATTCATATCATTATTTATTCTTTCTTTTTACACAATCTTTATTCTCAATAAATGCTCATACAGCGCTATAAAAACTAAATTATGGAAACGATATTAGTCCCGACCGATTTTTCATCCGATGCAATCAATGCCGTAAAATATGCGGTACATTTTGCGCAAGAAACAGGAAGAAATATCGTCTTTTTTCATGTTACCCACAAAGACATTCCAACAGCTTTAGCCCATGATGTTTACTTAAAAAAAGTAAAAGAAGATATCGACAGGGCGAGCACAGCATTGCATGCCCATATAGAAAAAATATACGAAAGCAGTCAACTGGTGTACCATCCGAAGAAAGTTACTTTCGATGTAAAATTTGGACATAACGCTCAGGATGAAATCGTTGATGCTGCAGAATCCCATAAAGTAGCCATGATCATTATGGGAACCCATGGAGCGACAGGATTAAAAAAAATATTTTTCGGAAGCAATACGGTAGGTGTATTGAAGAAAGGAAATTGCCCAGTTTTAGCAATACCAGCAAATGCAAAATATACTACAATTGAACATATTGGCTATTCTTCCAATTTGGAAGATTTGGATACTGAAGTAGCTAAAATATTGCCGATTGTAAAGAAATTTAATGCCAGTCTCGATATTTTCAACGTGTATCCAGTTTATCCATCCAACATCAATTATGCGACATTTGATGCCGAAAAAAGAGTGGAAACGCTTAAAGAAAACCATAAATATAAAAAACTCTCTTTGACGCTGATAAACCGTCCTAAAGAAAATGATTTGGAAGGAGGAATGGAAGAATTTATTCACAAATTCAAACCCGATTTAATCATCATGTTTTCTAAAACCAGGGATTGGTTTGAGCGGTTAACAAATCCAAGTGCAACAGAAGATATTGCTTTAAATCCAAAAGTACCATTACTTTCCATTAAGGCATAATTACTAAGCTGTTGAATTTCATTTTGCTCTAAAAAAATTAAAAAAAAGAGGCTCAAACATATATAAGATTATATTTTTTAAATTTATATTTGGGCAAATATTCAAAATTATGAGCGATTTAAAAGACGACCTTGAAATTGGAGATTCGGCATAATATGTAAGTTTTGACGCATTCAAAACATTAGTCGATGCTGGACTTTCCAGGGCTGAAGCAATGGAAAGAGTTGGACTATCAGAAGAAGTAATCAAAGAATTGGAAGAGGAAGAATCAAGCCTTGAAATTCAGGATGAGTTCGTTGAAGTGTGGGATAACGGAGATGATTTTGACGACGAATTTGGTGAAGACATAGATGGAGGGGATGATGACTTTGGTGATGATGACTTTGACTCCAACACAGGTGGTGGTTATGACGATTTTGATTAATCTTGTAGCTTTTTAAAATACTAAACAATATATTTGTCTAAATAGCTAATTATTTGCACGAACAAGAAACGGTTACGTTGGTTAACCGTTTCTTTTTTTGTGGTATAAAGGCTGAAACAAATTACAGAAAATTACGCAAAGACATGAGTCAGTTATCATACTATACAGAAGAAGGCTTAAAAAAATTAAAGGATAAACTTCTTTTTTTAACTACAAAAGGCCGCAAAGAAATGTCAAAGCAAATTGCTGAGGCACGAGACAAAGGCGATTTGAGTGAAAATGCAGAATATGACGCAGCCAAAGATGCACAGGGATTATTGGAATTGGAAATTTCTAAACTTCAGGATGTCGTTGCCAACGCCAGGTTAATCAATGAATCAGAAATTGATACGTCTAAAGTTTCCATTTTATCAAAAGTGAAAATCAAAAACAAAGGCAACGGTGCGATGTTGGAGTATATCCTGGTTTCTGAAGAAGAAGCTAATTTAAAAGAAATGAAAATTTCAGTAAAATCGCCCATTGGTAAAGGATTATTAGGCAAAAAAATTGGTGAAGTAGCTGAAGTAACTATTCCGGCAGGAAAAATTACATTTGAAATTTTAGACATTTCTTTGGGTATCTAATTCCTAAAACCATCACATGGCTTCCATCTTTTCAAAAATCATTTCTGGAGAAATCCCTTGTTATAAAGTAGCTGAAAACGAACAGTTTTTGGCTTTTTTAGACATCAGTCCATTGGCAATTGGTCATGTACTGGTAATTCCAAAACAAGAAATAGACTATATTTTTGACATGGATAATGAAAGTTATACAGGCTTGTTACTTTTTGCAAAAAACATTTCCAAAGCCGTTCGAAAAGCCATCCCCTGCAAACGTGTAGGCGTAGCTGTAATTGGCTTGGAAGTGCCTCACGCACACATTCATCTCATTCCATTAAACAGTGTGGAAGACATTAATTTTAGCAGAGCGAAACTACATCCTTCCAAAGAAATCATGGAAGAGGCACTTCTAAAAATTCAAGCAGCACTGTAAGCGATACATAATTCTTTTAGTAATATCCAACATAATTCAGGCGACTATTTTTTCAGTTAAGCTTTAAACACAAAACATAATCAACAGATTAACACAACAGAATAGTTAAATTAATGCAATTATAGGTAGGAAAGTAGTATTTTTTATTTAAATTTGTTAGCTAAAAAACTGACTTAAACATAAAAAAAACAATGAAGTTTGTTGTTTCATCATCTTCTTTATTAAAGCAACTTACCGCTATTAGTGGTGTAGTGACGACGAATCCAATCGTACCAATTTTAGAAAATTTTCTTTTTGAAGTTGGAAACAATACTTTGGTAATTACCGCTTCCGATTTGCAAACTTCAATGATTGCAGAAATAACGGTAGAATCTAAATCAAGTGTAAATATTTGCGTTCCTGCTAAAATTTTGATGGATACCCTGAAAAATTTACCGGAACAACCAGTAACTTTTACAGTTGACGAAAACACTTATAGTGTTGAGTTAAGTTCTGATAACGGACGTTATAAATTGGCTGGTGAAAACGCTACTGATTTCCCTAAAATTCCTGCTGTAAAAAATGGCTTTGCGGTTGATATCGCTTCTGACATTTTGGGTACCGCTATTGCCAACACTATTTTCGCAACAAGTACTGACGAGTTAAGACCAGCGATGAATGGTGTATCATTCAGCCTTGGAGAAACCAGCTCTACTTTTGCTTCTACTGACGGACACCGATTGGTAAGGTACAGAAGAGTAGATATCGTTTCCGAAACCAATATCGCCATCATTATACCTCGTAAAGCATTGACTTTGTTAAAGTCATCTTTACCCAGCGAAAACACCAATGTGCAATTAGAATTCAATACTTCAAATGCATTCTTCAGTTTCAATAACGTGAAAATGATTTGTAGGTTAATTGACGAACGTTTTCCTGACTATGAAAATGCAATTCCGGTGGAGAATCCAAATAAATTAACCATTGACAAAAGTGAATTCTTAAGTTCCTTAAAAAGAATTTCCATTTATGCCAATAAAACCACCCACCAGGTACGTTTAAAATTCACAGGTTCGGAACTTCAAATTTCAGCAGAAGACTTAGATTTCTCTAATGAAGCGAACGAACGTTTGGTTTGTGAGTACACAGGAGAAGATATGGAAATAGGATTTAATGCTAAATTTTTAATAGAGATGTTGAACAATATCAGTTCTAAAACAATCTCCATCAGCATGTCAGCTCCAAACAGAGCCGGTATTCTTACCCCATTTGAAAATGCAAAAAATGAAGATATCTTGATGTTGGTAATGCCTGTAATGTTAAACAATTACGCATAATCATTTTAAGTACTTTGTTCACAAAAGAGTTTATGGTTTGTTACAAACCATAAACTCTTTTTATTTATAATCCACATGTTTACGCAATCATTTCTTATAGAAGTTTTCGGAGCCAGTTGTAGTTTATTGGCAGTTTGGTACCTGCGAAAACAAAATATTCTCTATTGGCCTTTTAACCTTATCAATTCAATGGTCTATTTTTTTGTTTTCTATTCTAAAGGATTGTATGCCCAAATGTCCATGCAAATCGTGTATATATTACTTTGTATTTATGGAATTATTGAATGGTTAAAACATATCAATTCAGGAAAAACTGTTCCAGTAATGCATATTCCTAAAAAAACACTGATTGGAATCGCCGTAACAGGGTCTATTTTGACAGGCGTTTTGTACCTCATATTAAAGCAATATACCGATTCCAATGTACCATTTTTAGATGCATTGATTACCTCATTCAGTCTGATTGGCACTTGGCTATTTACCAAAAGGTATGTAGAAACTTGGTTGATATGGATTGTCATTGATGTCGTTGGAATTGGATTATTCATCAACAAAACCATGTATCCTACTGCAGTTTTGTATTTAATATTTATAGGAATGGCCACTCATGGTTATTTTTTATGGCGAAGAAATATTGCAGCAAATAACGTTTAATTTTTAAAGTATTCATATCAATCATTTCTTTTATTGATAACGGTCATTTTAAACTTTTCTATATTCTCTTTTATTTGCAATGTAATTTCTTAATTACCGTCTTAAATATGCTCTTGCAAAAGAAATATTTACGTCATACTTTTTATCATGTAATCAACAGAGGTCGAATAATTTATTTACGTCAACAAAGTTTTTAAATAAGTTTTTAAAATAATTTTCAACGTGTAAATCAATGAATTTAAGTAACATAAAATGGTTACTGATTATCTTTTTGGGAATTGGAATATATGTATTGTATGCTGTATTTTTTATTTCGGTAATTGGTTTTAGTTTAGCCACAACCCCTTGAATTCAAAACATAATGGAATAAAAAATAATATTTAAGATAGAATAACTGTAAAAATTTTTCAACATTTTAAACTTCTAACTCATGAAAAAACTAGGCCTATTTACCCTAATTTTAGCCCTCTCCTATTTAGAATCACAAGCACAATGGGTTCCTGCGGGCGGAGGAAATATTAGAAATATAAACCCAGGAAATGTAGGTATTGGCACAACCACACCACAACAAAAACTTGATGTTCAGGGAGCTACCGAAATTGGTGTCGGAAACATGAAAATCGATGCCACAGCAGGAGACAATTTCAATATCTCCACCAAAACAAATTCACCCAATCCAAATTTTGCAATTCAAATTGGCAATGGTTCTGGCGGAGCTTCCAACCAACCCATTTTCTGGAACAACATGCTGATATTAAATGGGGCAGGAAATTCATGGTGCCCAACATGTGGCGTTGGTGTGGATGCAGCTCACCGGGCAGATATGGTGATTAGTCAAACCGGAAATATTGGTTTGGGAACAGTAGCTCCCACTCAAAAATTGGACATCATTGGCGGCACAAGATTTCGCAGCCTGACTTTGAATAATTCCTTACCCCGATTAGTGGTTTCAGATCCTAATGGCGTATTAAGTTATCGTGATATTTCAAGTTTGCCCAGCGACAATGATTGGTTAGGTGCCGGAACAGGAAATATGTATACAGGTTTTTCGACAGATAAAGTTGGAATTGGAACCAGTACCCCAAGTGAAAAACTGGATGTTCAGGGTGCCGTAGAAATTGGTTCAGGAAACATGAAAATCAATGCCACTGCAGGAGACAATTTCAATATCTCCACCAAAACAAATTCACCCAATCCAAATTTTGCAATTCAAATTGGCAATGGTTCTGGCGGAGCTTCCAACCAACCCATTTTCTGGAACAACATGCTGATATTAAATGGGGCAGGAAATTCATGGTGCCCAACATGTGGCGTTGGTGTGGATGCAGCTCACCGGGCAGATATGGTGATTAGTCAAACCGGAAATATCGGCTTAGGAACAGTAGCTCCAAGTGCAAAACTGGAGGTGAATGGTAGCACTAAACTCTTATTGAACCAAAATAATGCGTTAACAAAAATAGTGGTTGCTGATACCAACGGATTGCTAGCTTATAAAGATGCCAGCACTTTAACAGTAAACGACAATGATTGGGCTATCAATGCCAACGGAAACTTAATACCAGGAAGTGCCGCTACAGGGGGAAAAGTAATTATTGGAAATGTAACTGTTCCAACGGGCTATAAATTGGCCGTTGAACAAGGCATCATTACCGAAAAAATCAAAGTAGCCGTTTACGGCACAGTCAATTGGGCAGACTTTGTATTCGATGAAGATTATAAGCTTCAGGAATTAAATGCGTTGGAAAAATACATCAAATCAAACAAACATTTACCCGATGTACCTTCTGCAGAAGAGGTCGTTGCCAATGGAATTGATATAGGCAAAATGGATGCTACTTTGCTTCAAAAAGTAGAAGAATTGACTTTATATGTTTTACAACTCAATAAGAAAATAGATACAATAAGTTTGGAGAACCAAACACTTATAAATAAAAATATAGCCTTGCAAAATCAGGTACCAAAGAAATAAAGAACACGCTAAACAACAACGCTTATGAAAACTTTAACCCAGCAGTTGAGCTCTTTATTTATGGTTCTCTTTGTAATTTTTACAGGAATTTTAACACCGTTAAGTGCTCAATTTTGCAGTAATATTATTACTGTAACAGTTCCGATTACCAAGACTAGTTATATTTACCAGGCACAAACAGGCATCATTGGACTGAACACTATACAATCTGGTGCAGATGCATCTTACCGTGCAGGAGAATTTATTGAATTACAACCTGGCTTTATCGCGGAAACAAACAGTGGTTTTGAAACCCGCATTTCCAACAGTGTCTGCAACAATGTAGTCAATGAAAATACGAAGGATCCGTTTTTAGAGCAGCCTGCTACTTGTTCCAATAAAAAAATACCTGTGGTTGTGATAGCTTACTTTCCGAATATTGCCGGTACCATACTTGATCCTGTCATCACAGGCACGAGCATGAGTATTCCATTAATGAAAAATCACATTATGACGGCTAACGTTCAGGCTAAATTTATGCTGGAAGAAGGCAGTAAATTTCATGGTTATAAAAACCCTTCAGCAATACCATATTTAGGATATGAAGTGATGGATTATATCTATGTGATGGAAGCATTCCCCATTGGCCTTATTGTTCCCTGGAACCCGAGTGTGCACCGCCCAGATTATATCCAAATCCTCAACAGAATCAATGGCAAACATTATGTTGAAAATTTAGGGGTAAAAGAATTCTGGCTTTGGGGCTATCATTTTGGGAATATTGAGCCTGCAGAATCAAATATGTCCAGTCCTACGACAGGGGACATTTCCAACAGCGAACGAACACTTGACCTTCCTGTGTACAACAAAACTTTTGTGATGTACAACTACAATTACACGAGAACAGCAGCAGAAGCTGTCCATAACCACGGACACCAACTGGAAGCTCAACTTGGATACACCAATCAGGTACAAGATGGTAATCAAAATTTATTTAGAAATCAATTTGTGGGTTGGGGCAATGGGCCTGGCGGAGCGCCATTAAACAGGTGTGGAGACACGCACCATCCAGTAAATACCTGGATAGATTATGACTATCAAAATTTCACCCCTCGAACAAGCGACATCGAAAATTGGCAGCCCTCTGGAGGACCATCTCAATCTTTAAGTGCGTCCCGCTGGGCAAACATCCCTTATGCCTGGCCATACAACAACCCACCCACGCAAAAAACTGAATCTCAATGGTACATTTATTGGATGCAAAATATGCCTGGAGCTGGAAATTCAATTCCTTACAATACCAATTACATGACCAATTGGTGGGAATATACCGCCGACTGGGACCATAACAATACCGTACATTTGGGTTTATACCGCAACAGCATTTCTCCTTCAATTGCCTGTATTCCAACTCCTGTGCGAATGTCAAATCTTCTCATACCAAAGGGTCCATTACACCAATCTATCGCAACTGATACGACCAGAATTTATCCTAATCCTGCCTTTGAAGAATTAAATATTCATGTAGACAACCAGTCTGAAACATTATTGTCTATCAAAATCATTGACAATACAGGAAGTGAAGTGTATTTTTCATCGAATAATAACCTTCGTAAAATAGACACAAGTAGGTTAAATCGAGGAATGCATACCATTATTTTAACTTTTGCTGAAAAGGTGAATGCTTATCCCTTAATTCTTAAATAATACGCGCAAGTCAAATACAACAACTGTCATTTGAAGCAATTATGTTTGTACCAATTATGGATATTGACTTATTGGTTGGTAAATAGGGTCTGCTAAAAAACTCGCTTACCCATTAATTTTCACTATAATTCTATCTTTTGTCACTTTTTTCCTTGATGAAAAAAGTAACCAACGAAAATCAAGACTCCGCCACGGCGGACAAGTTGTTTAAAAAATGCTACGAATTTGCTCCATTACGCTGAAACAAAACAAACTCGCCACTCACTTTTGTTGAAAACTTTCAACAGTAGCGTGGCTCAAACAGTGTTTTGTTTTTAACCGCTTCATGGATCAATCCCGAGAATATCGGGATAACGCATTTTTTAAAGGTCGTACGCAAGACAATTCAAAGATTCCGCATGATTTGTTTGCACTTTAAAAGCTATTCTTAATCATAAATCGCTGTTATTGATAATGTTAATGCTTTTTCAGCAGGCCCTAAATAAAATGTTAATGCTTTTTCAGCAGGCCCTAAATAAGGTAAGATTTCAGCTAAAAAACAAGAAAATTAACCTTTCCTGGAGCGAAATTGTAAGAACAGGTAATACAAAAAAATGATTACCACCATTGCCCAAAAGAAGATTATCAATGGATTGGGAAACAAACATGCTCCGTGCCCGAACCTACATTAATCGCAATTTATGAAGCCTTAAATTACAAACAAAAACATAAATTTGTAGTCCTGAAAATTCCACATCGAAAAGAGCTAATTGTAGATAATCAGGATTTTAGCTGATATTTACTGCAAGTTGGGTTAATACTTAATACTTTATACCTAATCCGTATCGCAGGATTTACTATCCGAATAGTAAAGTGTCGGATTAAAAATCCTTCGATAGGGCTTCCGAATTGCAAATTCGGAAGAGCAAAATTGCAAATTCGGAAGAGCAAAATTGCAAATTCGGAAGAGCAAATTCGGAAGAGCAGATTTGCAGAGTTATGCTTCTTTTATACTACTTTTTATCCTAAAAACACAACATTCAACATTTATCCCGAGTTTATCGGGACCCAACACGCACTCAGTCCTTAAATAACGTAAAGTATATAGTGCTTTTTGCCGAAGCTATTTGCGCTGCAGTTGTCGTGAGCATGCATTTTATTCGAAAAAAATCGCCCGCTAAGCGGTATAGTTCACTCTGCCACCCCGCCGAAAAAGGCGGGGTGGCAGAGTGAACTATCAATCCCGATAGTAATCGGGACAAATCGCTACGCTGATCAAAGTATCAATTCTTAATACAACGTACAGAATGTCCATTACCCGGATTAGCAGTCCAACCGCCTGATACATTAGAAAATATATAAATAGGCATTGGTACATTAGATCCATTAAGGCTACTACTTATATACCATCCTTCTGTACCAACACGACCAATACTAGTATCGGTAAATCTCATACCTGCTGCAGGCCATTTTAATACAGAGGCAAATGCTCCTGTAACATCGGCACTTGACCAAGTAGCGATTTCATTAGTTAATTCTGTAATAGTAGGTAAACGATATCCACTTGGGCAAGGATTGTTTATGCCATTTACTCCCTGCCATAAATTGGTATTAAAAGAGCTTTGCCAACCATTAGATATAAAATCACCATGCCCTGGTACATTTGTAGAGCTTAAGGTTGGGGTTGTCCCAGAATTTCTACATTGATGCCCATCTTGTAAACGTCCCCATTGGTATAAATCACCGTAACTTTCAACATCTGTAATACTTGTTGCTTTTCTGGTAGCACCTAAATTTCTATCCATCCAAGTTTTTCCTGTAGGAGAAACTACATCTACAACTGTTGTAGCGCCAGCCATACAACTAACTGTTCGAGTTAAAGTACAACTTTGTCCACCAATAGTTAAAGCAAAACTTGCTGTACCATAGATATTAGGCGTACCTGTAATGGTATACGTTAAACTACCACTACCACTTGCAAAAATACCTGCACTTAAGGTGGCTGTTAATCCTGTTACCCCTGTAGAAGTAACGGTTTGTCCATTATGCGAACCACCATTACCACCTGTATAAGGAATACCACTTGTAACGCCACTAGCCGCCGAACCTGCACTTAAAGTACCATTATTGGTAGCCGAACCACAAGTTAAACCTGTTATTGTTCCAACAGGTACTACAGTTCGTGTTAAATTACAGGTTTGTCCGCCTATGTTTAAAGCAAAAGTAGCGGTACCTGTACTTCCTGGTGTTCCTGTAATAGTATACGTTAATGTACCACTACCACTGGCAAAAGTTCCTAGACTTAAAGCTGCTGTTAAACCAGTAACCCCAGTAGAGTTTACAGATTGTCCGTTATGCGGCCCTGCATTACCGCCTGTGTAAGGAACTACACTGTTTACTCCACTTGCAGCTGTGCCTGATGTTAAGGTTCCATTGTTAGTTGCCGAACCACAAGTTAAACCTGTTATAATTCCTGTATTTACTGTACGCGTTAACGTACAAGTTTGTCCGCCAATACTAATTGCAAAACTTGCTGTACCACTACTTGCTGGTGTACCTGTTATGGTGTAAGTTAAACTACCACTTCCACTTGCAAAATTCCCTGCACTTAAAGTGGCTGTTAAACCAGTAACACCAGTAGAAGTAACCGTTTGTCCGCTGTGTGGCCCTGCATTTCCACCAGTATATGGAACTACACTGTTCACTCCACTTGCAGCTACACCTTGAACTAAGGTGCCATTATTGGTAGCCGAACCGCAGGTTATTGTAGAAATTAATCCAGCATTAACAGTTCGTGTTAAATTACAGGATTGTCCGCCTATGTTTAAAGCAAAAGTAGCGGTACCACTACTTGCAGGAGTTCCTGTGATGGTATAGGTTAAATTACCAGAACTTGCAAAAACACCCGCTGATAAAATGGCTGTTAAACCTGTTACTCCTGTAGAGGTTACCGTTTGTCCGTCATTCGTACCACTATTTCCTCCAGAATAAGGAATCTCACTACTTACACTACCAGCAGCAATTCCAGAAACTAAAGTACCATTATTGGTAGCCGAACCACAGGTTATTGTAGAAATAGTACCAACCTGTGCACCACCAGTTAAATTGCTCCATGAGGTACCATTGTACACCTGCAATTCACCCGCTGCTCCACAATTGGTACACCAAACCATAAGCCCTGCCTCTGGGCTCAGGATGGCATTGCGTTGGGCTTGTGTCATGCGAGGAGGTAATAAACCTTGTGTGGTACTGGTTAAATCCAATAACGCCGAGGTGCTAGGAGTAGTGGTACCAATGCCTACTTGGGCATTTACCCCCCCCCCACCCACATAAAGCACTGATAATCAGTGTGCTAAATGCGGTTTTTAAGAATTGTTTTTTCATGGTATAAAGGTTTTTTGTATAAATTTTTGTGAGCGTTTTATAGAGTTGTATGTCAATAAAACAAACTTAAACTTTATTTTATTAATTACAAAATTACAAGTATAAATACACTTACAGTATAGGAAAGAACAATAGATACAAACAATTGTAGTTGATTGGTATATATACAATGCTCATCTTTCTCTATTATTTACCGAACATCAATGAGGTTCTGTATAAACGAGTTGTTTTTTTAACGATTAGTTGAATAATTCAGGAAATTTGCTCGGATTTGTTTCTGCCATCATTGCGTAAACAGTTTCGAAAACATCCTCAGCATTTGGTTTAGAGAAATAATCGCCATCACTAGAATAAGCTGGGCGATGCGCTTTAGCAGAAATTGTTCTCGGCGCTGCGTCCAAATATTGATACGCACCTTGTTTCTCTAAAACATGTTGCATCATATAAGCGGAACCACCTCCGGGTACGTCTTCATCTGCAAAAATCACCCTATTCGTTTTCTTCACTGACCCAACAATTTTATGATGAATATCAAAAGGCAATAAGGTTTGAACATCAACCACTTCGCAGGTAATTCCAAAGGCTAACAACTGATTTACCGCTTCCATAACGATCCTGCACATTGATCCATAAGTAACAATGGTAACATCATTTCCTTGATTGATTACTTCAGGAATTCCCAATGGAACCGTAAATTGACCAACGTTAGTTGGGATTTTTTCTTTTAGTCTATAACCATTCAAACACTCAATGATCAAAGCGGTATCGTCGGACCGAAGCATGGTATTGTACATCCCTGCAGCCTGCGTCATGTTACGAGGTACCAAAACATAAATCCCTCTGATTGCTCCCAAAATCATACTGATAGGAGAACCGGAATGCCACACACCTTCTAAGCGATGTCCGCGAGTCCTGATAATCAATGGCGCTTTTTGTCCTCCTTTGGTACGGTATTGTAAAGTTGCCAAATCATCAGACATAATTTGTATGGCATAAAGCAAATAATCAAGGTATTGGATTTCAGCAATTGGTCTTAATCCTCTCAATGCGGTTCCTATTCCTTGCCCTATAATCGTCGTTTCACGAATTCCTGTATCGGTTACGCGTAACACACCATATTTTTCCTGAAGGCCTTGAAAAGCCTGATTCACATCTCCAATATTCCCCACATCTTCTCCAAATGCCATCACTCTTGGATCCTGTTCAATGGCTTTATCGAAACAAGCACCCAGCACTTCTCTCCCATCCACTTCAGGAGTATTTTCATCAAAAATAGCTGCGACCACAGGTACTTTTAACGCCGAATCAGATGATTCACTGTACAAATGAGAACTGTAAAGTTCTTCGCACTCTGCCTGAATTTTAGTAATCCAGTCAAGCATCGCGGTTTTGGCAGGATGTTGAATGGTTCGAACTTCTCTTATTGCTTTACGCATTGCACGTAAAGAATCCATTCGGATTGGATTTAATGTTTTTTCTAAACCATCTTTAATCGTTAAAATGGCAGTATTGTTTAAAGCTTCTCCAGCTACTTTTAATATTTCAACTGCTTCAAGATGAGGCTTATCTACCCACGACCTAAAATCAATCCATGCTTCATTTTTTGCATTAATTACATTCTCTTTGGTGGCATTGTCAATGTCATCTAATTCAGCATCGTTGGCAAATCCTTGTTCAACAATCCACTCACGCATTTTTTTAATGCAATCATATTCTTTTTCCCAGTCGAGTCTTTTAGCTGATTTGTAACGTTCATGCGAACCGGAAGAAGAATGTCCTAATGGTTGCGTGATTTCAGAAACATGCATCACAATTGGAACATGCTCTTCACGGCAAAGTTTAACGCTCTCTTGGTATACCCTGCACAATTCGGGATAATCCCAACCATTTACTTTATAAAGTTCACAGCCCGTTTCATAACTGGTTCTTTTAAACCCTTCCAACATTTCAGAAATATCACCTTTGGTAGTTTGGTATTCCTGAGGTACAGAAATACCATAACCATCATCCCAAACGGAAATGATCATTGGAATTTGCAATACCCCGGCAGCGTTTACCGCTTCAAAAAAAACACCTTCAGCGGTTGAAGCATTACCAATAGTTCCAAAAGCTACTTCATTTCCCTGGTGAGAAAAATCAGTAAACTGATGTAAATCTGAATTTTGTCTATACAATTTCGAAGCATAAGCCAAACCAACCAAACGAGGCATTTGCGCGCCAGTACAAGAAATATCGGCGGTGGTGCTTTTTAAATCTGTCAGTTTTTTAAATTTCCCTTCTTCATCCAAAATTCTGGAAGCAAAGTGAACATTCATCAACCTTCCTCCTGAGGATGGCTCGTGCGCAAGGTCTGCATGGGCATACAACTGTGCAAAAAATTGTTGCAAAGTCAATTCCCCAATGGCAAACATAAATGTTTGGTCACGGTAATAGCCAGACCTAAAATCACCTTTTTGAAAAACTTTGGCCATGGCAATTTGTGGAATTTCTTTGCCATCCCCAAAAATCCCAAATTTGGCCTTCCCCATAAATACTTCTTTTCGACCAACAATACTTGCATGTCGGCTTTCACAAGCAATCCTAAAGTCGTTTAACACTTCTTCTTTGTTGAATGTCATGGTCGAATTTGAGGTGGAGGTTTCCAATAGCTTATTTTTTTATAGGGTTATGAACTTCAAAAATAAGCAATAAAAGATGATAATAGAATGTTTGTTTTCTATTTTTCTAAATTGTGTATACTACATTTTAATTATTATCACGAAAAACAGTATACATTTTAAACCAGATAACCATTTTGACAGGTAAATATTTTATTAATTCCACCCCATAGCTAAATTGCAAATCATTATTGACTTAAATGTTAAATTGAAGATACACTATAAATATACACTAAAAACATACACCAAATATCCCCAAATGGATTTCAAAAGTTCTCCTTATGATTAACAAAAAAATACCTATGAAATATTTCAACAACATTTTAACGTATTTTAAAGATATGTAAAACCAAAAAATATTTTTTTATTGTACACAATATATAGCTCAAAAAACTCAGAAATGTACTCAGATTTTGTATTTTTGGACAAATTGAATTAAACACAAATTTTTATGGCCATTGAACTAAACGAGCAAACCCCAAGACATAAAGCCTTACAAATAAATCTTGATACCCGCACGTATGGAACATTTGCGGAAATAGGTGCTGGTCAAGAAGTTGCAGCTTTATTTTTTAAAGCCGGAGCAGCTTCAGGTACTATTGCCAAAACCATGTCAGCGTATGACATGACCTTTTCAGATGCAATCTATGGCAAAGAAGAAAGTGGGCGGTATGTGTGCGAAAGCCGTCTTGAAAAAATGCTCAGGAAAGAATACACTTTACTCGAAGACAGGTTAAAAGCCGTAAGACCTGACGACACTTTATTTTTTGCAATGGCAGACACCGTGGTTTGTCTCAATTTTAACAAAACAAATCAAGGTCATGGCTGGCTTGGTGTAAGGTTTCAGTTGGAACCAAACTCCCCTCCTAACGACCTGGTTGTACATGTAAAAATGTTGGATACCGACTCCGCACTGCAACAACAAACGATAGGTATTTTAGGCGTTAACATGGTGTATGCTTGTTTTTACTACAACGAAACACCAGAACAAATGATGATTTCATTGATGGACAATTTAGGTCCTGAAAGAATTGAAATTGACATGTTTAAACTTACCGGACCAAACTTTAAAGGCGTTGACAACCGCTTAATGGCCCTAAAATTGGTTAAAAATGGATTGACTAATGCAGCGCTCTTTTCTCCCAAAGGAGAAGTATTACAACCGTCTGAAGCACTTTACAAAAAAAACATATTGGTAACTAGAGGGCGTTTTCGTCCGCTGACCAAAGTCAATGAAGACATGTTTGAAAAGTCCTACCAACAATTCAAAAATGAAACTTCAGTACATGGTGAACCCATTATTGAACTGGCAGAACTTACCCTGATCAGTTTAAGAGAAGAAAATGATGAAATCAATGAAAAGGATTTCCTAGACCGTGCAGACATACTGTGTGCCACAGGTAAAAATGTTTTGATTTCCAATTACCATGAATATTACAGGCTGGTGACTTACCTGTCTCAATATTCAAAACTAAAAATCGGCATAGTACTCGGAATGCCAAGTTTATCTCAAATATTTAACGAGAAATTTTACGCCAACCTTAAAGGTGGAATTTTAGAATCATTTGCACAACTGTTTAGCCGTAATGTAAAACTCTATATTTACCCGACTTTAAACAAAGATTTCAGTCCAATAACCAGCGGAAGAGATTATAAACTTCCAGCGAATCTGATTGATTTGTATGAATACCTTTGGGTAAATGACAAGATTGAAGACATCTCCAATCCAAACGTTGAAAACCTGGGAATTTATTCTGATGAAGTACTCAAACTCATTCACGAGAGAAATCCTTCATGGGAAAAGTACGTCCCTAAACACGTTGCAGAAGCCATTAAAGAAAAACATTTATTTGGTTATTAACCCAATACTATGTTTAACAAAAAACTCTTTTGAATGAATCATTCTAAGTGCATCCAAACTTAAAAAAGTTTAAGCCTACTGATTAAGCCCAAACACAACGCAATGAAAAGGACAAAAATTAAAGCTTTATTAACTTCCACAGCTTTCGGCGAGGAAGTAGTTGTCAAAGGCTGGGTGAGAACAAAAAGAGAAAACAAAGAAATTGCATTCATTGCATTGAACGATGGCTCCATCATTACCAATATTCAAATTGTAGTTGATGTTGCCAATTTTAATGAAACCATACTCAAACAAATCACTACAGGAGCGGCAATTTCAGTAACAGGAAAACTCATCGCATCAGGAGGAAAAGGACAATCGGTAGAAATTCAGGCTACTGAAATTGAAGTTTATGGACTTGCCGACCCTGAAAAATATCCATTACAACCCAAGGAACATTCCTTGGAATTTTTAAGAGAAATTGCCCACCTGCGTCCAAGAACAAATACTTTCAGTGCCATTTTAAGAATTAGGAATACCATGGCTTTTGGCATCCACAAATTTTTTAACGAAAGAGGTTTTGTGTATTTACATACCCCAATCTTAACGGCTTCTGATTGTGAAGGCGCTGGAGAAATGTTCAGGGTGACCACTTTAGACCCAATCAAACCTCCGCTTACTGATGTAGGAACAGTAAACTACAAAGAAGACTTTTTTGGGCGTCAGGCAAATTTAACCGTTTCAGGGCAGCTCGAAGGAGAATTGGGTGCCATGGCGCTTTCAGAAATTTATACTTTCGGCCCAACATTTCGTGCCGAAAATTCAAATACTGCGCGTCATTTAGCTGAATTTTGGATGGTAGAACCTGAAATTGCCTTTGCCGATCTTGAAGACAATATGAACCTAGCGGAAGATTTTTTAAAATATTTGATCCACGAAGCGTTGGAAAATTGTCAGGAAGATTTGGCATTTCTTGACCAAAGATTTACCAAAGAAGAAAGCAAGAAAAAACAAGAAGACCGCAGCGAATGGGGCTTGATCGAAAAGCTCAAAATTGTACTCGAAAACAACTTTGAGCGCCTTACCTATACCGAAGCTGTAAAAATACTGGTAGATTCTAAACCAAATAAGAAAGGACAATTCAAATACCCTATCAGTTGGGGGACGGATTTGCAATCAGAACACGAGCGTTACCTGGTCGAAAAACATTTCAAAAAACCGGTAATCTTAACCAACTATCCACGCGAAATCAAATCGTTCTACATGAAACTGGACGAAGATGGAAAAACCGTTCGCGCGATGGATGTATTGTTTCCTGGAATTGGCGAAATCATTGGCGGTTCTCAAAGAGAAGAAGATTTGGACAAACTTGTCATGAGAATGAAAGAAGTTGGTTTAAAAGAAGAAGACCTTTGGTGGTACCTCGACACCCGTAAATTCGGCACTTGCCCTCATAGCGGATTTGGACTTGGCTTTGAAAGACTTATTTTGTTCATCACCGGAATGGGGAATATCAGGGATGTTATCCCATTTCCAAGGACCCCTCAAAATTGTGAATTTTAAAATATTTATATATTCGCAATTCAGATAACACTTACTAATTCACCGATAAAAGACGGTAGAGTTGTAACTTGTAACCTTTATTAGTATCGTTATTATATACTGTTACCCAAATTTATTTGTATTTTTGCTAAAACATTTATCTATGGTTGTGATTATTAAAACGTTAGCAGATATCAAGCATATCAAAAATCAACTATCCAAAATTAATAATATTAAAGCATTCAATGCTCAGAAATTTTGTGGTGTTGTAAAGCTTAAATCTTCTCCTATTGATATTCAAAATAAGTTAAGGGATGAGTGGAACTAAGTTATTAATAGATACCAATATTGCTTTATATTTATTGGGAGGTAACCAAACAATACAAGCAGTATTAGATAAAAACACAATTTTCATCTCTTTTATTACTCAACTTGAATTGTTGGGTTAAAAGGGAATTACAGATTTAGAAAAAAATCAAATTAAAAACTTTATTAAAGATTGTGTTATAATTGATATTAATGACGAAATCAAAATTAAAACAATTGAAATTAAAGAAAAAGTAACCATTAAGTTACCAGATGCAATTATTGCTGCAACATCAATAGTTTTTGATTTACCATTACTTTCTGCAGATAAGGGTTTAATAAAAATAGAGCACCTTAACTTGATACTTTTTGAAGATTAATCCCATTTCCAAGAATACTTCAAAATTGTGAATTTTAAAATAGGGATAAATAATAATCCAACGCTATATTTGCTATTCAATTAACTAAACTAAATATATAATGTCAAGAATTCATTTGCTTATCAGTTTAACAATTTGCGCACTTTTGATGTCTTGTGGCAACGAAATAAAACCCCTTGAAAGATTTGACAACGAAGCCTGGAAAGTGGATAAAAATGGTTGTCAGGGCAAAAGGGCAAAACTTCACAATGCCATTCTTACCCAACAAAAAGAATTATTGAACCACACCCAAGAAGAAATTAACCATTATTTGGGCATGCCCGACAAAAATGAATTGATGGAAAGAGGCCAAAAACAATTTATTTATTACTTTGAAAATGGACCAGATTGCCCCAATAAAAAGGGACAGTCTCAAGCGATATATTTAAGATTTAGCGCACTAAACAACCTCTATGAAGTATCTGTACAATAGCACTTTACTGACAAAAATCAAGATTTTATTTTAACTATTTTTACATAATTTTCACTATTTTTGTGTTTAGATTTTTATCACCATGGGAAAAACACTTGTTCGTTTTGATTGGGCCATGAAGCGACTGCTTCGGGACAAGGCAAACTATGTAGTATTGGAAGGTTTTTTATCCGAACTTTTAAAGTTCGATTTAAAAATAGACCTGATAGGAGAAAGTGAAGGCAACCAGCAAAATGAAACCGATAAATTTAACCGTGTTGACATTTTAGCCCACACTGCTTCAAATGAAATCATCCTTATTGAATTACAAATTGATAGTGAAATAGATTATTTTCACAGAATGCTTTATGGCGTCAGCAAAGCCATTTCGGAACATATCAAATTGGGGGAAGCTTACGAAAAAATCAAAAAAGTATATTCTATCAATATTGTATATTTCCAATTGGGGCAAGGAGAAGACTATGTCTATCACGGAAAAAATGAATTTAGAGGTATCCATAAAAATGACTTACTAAGTCTGAATCACCAACAAAAGGAAAAATATACCCTACGCCATGTTCATGAAATTTACCCAGAATATTACATCCTTAAAATCAATGATTTTAATGATGTAGCAAAAGACGGATTGGACGAATGGATATATTTCTTGAAAAACAATGAGATTAAAGACAGTTTCAATGCAAAAGGATTGAAAGAAGCACAGGGCACATTGGCTTACGACAAAATGAATAAAACAGAAAAAGAAGCCTACCAGCACCACCTCGAAAACAGTATGTACACGGCAAGTATGCTTGAAAGCGCAAAGTTTGAAGGAATATTAGAAGGTAAACTGGAAGGTAAACTGGAAGGTAAACTGGAAGGTAAATTAGAAGGTAAATTAGAAGGTAAACTGGAAGGTAAACTGGAAGGTAAATTAGAAGAGAAAATGAATATTGCTAAAAACCTACTCAAACTAGGATTGTCTATTGGTGACATTTCAAAAGCAACTGGACTAACAGAAAATCAAATCAAAGAAATTTAATTACTCCATAAAAGATTAACAAAAATCAATTCTATCGATCCACCTACACCCATAAATGAACGGACTTTGTACCATTTCAATGCTGATACGTCCTAATTCATTCATGACATTTGATTGGTATAGTCACTTACATTTGAAAAAGCTTACGACAAAATGAATAAAACAGAAAAAGAAGCCTACCAGCACCACCTCGAAAACAGTATGTACACGGCAAGTATGCTTGAAAGCGCAAAGTTTGAAGGAATATTAGAAGGTAAATTAGAAGGTAAACTGGAAGGTAAATTAGAAGAGAAAATGAATATTGCTAAAAACCTGCTCAAACTAGGATTGTCTATTGGTGACATTTCAAAAGCAACTGGACTAACAGAAAATCAAATCAAAGAAATTTAATTACTCCTTAAAAGATTAACAAAAATCAATTCTATCAATCCACTTATACCCATAAATGAACGGACTTTGTACCATTTCAATGCTGATACGTCCTAATTCATTCATGACATTTTCCTGGTATGGCCATTTACATTTGAAAAAGTTTTCAGTACTTCAAAAATGGGGATTTTTTGGAATCATTTTATTGAGTTGGGGCTTGGCATTTTTTGAATACTTATTTCAAGCTCCTGCCAACAAAATTGGCTACAAAGGGAATGGAGGTCCATTTTCTTTGTTTGAACTCAAAGTTATCCAGGAAGTAATTTCAATAGTTGTATTTACATTCACTGTGATTTTGGTTTTTAAATCTGATAAATTAGCATGGAATCATTTGGTTGGATTTGTTTTTCTACTCCTTGCAGTGTTTTTTGTATTTAAAAAATGGTAATTTGCATGGCTAATAAATGAGCAAATCATGACAAAAGTTTCTGAAATCGAAAACACATATATCTTAAGAGAAAAAATTACCAATGTTATTGCTGAAGTAGGCAAAGTTGTCGTGGGGCAGCAATATATGGTAAACCGTTTATTGATTGGCTTATTTACCAATGGTCACGTATTGCTTGAAGGTGTTCCAGGACTTGCCAAAACGTTGCTGGTAAATACCTTGTCAAAAGTATTGGATTTAGAATTTCATAGAATTCAGTTCACCCCGGATTTATTACCAGCCGACTTGGTGGGCACCATGATATACAACCAAAAAGACGGTGTTTTTGAAGTAAAAAAAGGTCCTGTGTTTGCCAATATCATCCTTGCCGATGAAGTAAACAGGTCTCCGGCAAAAGTACAATCTGCTTTGTTAGAGTGTATGCAGGAAAAGCAAGTGACCATTGGCGATACAACCTACAAATTAGACATGCCTTTTTTGGTTTTGGCCACACAAAACCCCGTAGACCAGGAAGGTACCTATCCATTACCTGAAGCGCAAGTAGACAGGTTTATGATGAAGGTATATGTAGATTACCTGAACAAAGACGAAGAATTGGAAGTAATGAGGCGCATGTCTAACATGACTTTTAAACCTGAAATAAGGTCCTTAATCACAAAAGAAGACATATTTGCCATCAGGGATGAGATCAATAAAATCAACATCTCCGAATCGCTTGAAAAATACATCATCGAATTAATTTTCGCCACCAGAAATCCAAAAGATTACGGGCTAAAAGAAGAAGCTGAATACATTCAATACGGTGCTTCTCCACGTGCCTCTATCAATTTGAATTTAGCCGCAAAAGCCATTGCCTTCTTTAACCAAAGAGATTACGTATTGCCAGAAGACATCAAAGAAGTTGCTTTAGACGTATTGAACCACAGGGTAATTTTAAATTATGAAGCCGAAGCTGATGGCGTAAGTTCCCGACAAATTGTAGAAGCGATTTTGAAAAAAGTGGCGATAAATAAGTAAGAAAGAATTATTTAATAAACTTGTAAATAACTCATATAGAGATTAAACCATAATTATTTACGGCTTTAATCATTTACTTTCATGCCTTTGTTGGTGTTCTTCACCAAAAAATCTAAGGTTTATAGAAAATGCGACTGATTAAAAAACAAAATTCATTCAAGTATATACATTAATCACATAACTATCATTTGTTGGTCAAGAAGAGTCAAGTAGGCAAAGGGAGTTTCACCCTAAGCCTCTCACAGAACCGTACGTGAAGCTCTCAATCATACGGCTCTTGTTGTACGAATCATATCCAATTATAAATTGTACAATGGTAATACAGATTTGGATAACTGGATTTCTGTTTTAGTAACCAGTCAAATACCTTCCTATAATTAACTCTCCAACTTTTATACTTCTTCATTGCCCATTTCGCTAATCTGAAATGCAATCTCCTTATCAGCTTAGTTACCTTGCCAGCACCGAGAGGTGGTTTGCAACCTTCGCTTACACAACAATTGCGATAGACCTACTATCATCTATTTTACAATTTATGAAACAACCGCGTTGTTTCATCTCAAGACACAGTCAACAACGGCGAAAAAAATAAAATCCATTTTAACATTCTAACACATACCCCCTACAACCCCAACAACTCCTGTTCATAATCAAACTGCAAATCTTCGTGGAGCTTTAAGATTTCTTTTTTGATTTTTTTGACCTGGTTTTCATATATCGATAAAATCGCCAAGTTAGACTTGTAATTGATTTCCATATTCTTCAACTGTTGGCAATAAAAAAGTAAGAGTTCAATGGTTGTGGTGCTGTGGCTGGCGTATTTGCAATATTTATTTACCAGGCGTAGAATTTTTCGAAGGCTCTTTTTAATAAAAAAAATACTGTTCAAATTGATTTCTTCAAACAAAAATGCCACTTCTTCTTTGACCAAGTTTTTATACATTTCTACATCGTGAGATTTAAAAAGCAAATAATCCAGCACCTCTTTGTTTTCCTTTTTGTATTTGGCCAAATGGATACACAAAGCCAGCAATTGCTCAGGAGTTTGACTTTGAAGTTCTTTCTTAATATGTGCAATAGAAGCGGTTTCCATAATAACAATTGGTTTATTCCATTAAGAAAAATAAAAGCTATAAATCAATGCTGTTGTTGGCGAAAAAAAATAGCCACAACGTCGAAAAGTTGTTGGAGAAGAACTCCAACAACGGAGTGATTTTTTACATCTTCACGCCGTTGTTGGTGTTTAGCCTTCCACAAATCTTAATAATATCTAAATCGCTAACAAGGCGTCACCAACAAATCTTTGTGTTTTAAACATACATGTTGTTGGAGAATAACTCCAACAACAGAGTGAAGAACTCCCCAACAACGGCAGACACATCTCACAATACTACTCCAGAAACGAGCCCAATATAGAACTTTGTTCTTTCCCAGCATTTACCCCTGAAGGCCTTAAGGCTTGTATCAATTTATCGATTGGCATGGATTGTAACCAAACCCTTCCTCTGCCCGAAAGCGTTGCCAAAAACATGCCTTCACCACCAAAAAACATGGATTTTAAATTCCCCGCTTTCTGAATGTCCATGTCTATTTGTGGTTCAAAAGCCACAATACAACCCGTATCCACACGCAAAGTTTCATTGTCCAGATAGCGTTCAATCAAAGTTCCGGCGGCGTGCATAAACAACATACCGTCACCTTCAATGCGTTGTAAAATAAATCCTTCTCCACCCAAAAATCCGGCGCCCATTTTACGATTCATGGCCATGGATAATTTTGTACCTTTTGCAGCACACAAAAAACCATCCTTTTGTACCAGTAAACAGTTGTTCACGGTAGTCAAATCTATAGGAATAATTGTTCCAGGATAAGGAGACGAAAAAGCAACCCTCCTTTTGCGTAAGCCCATGTTGGTAAAGTGCGTAATAAACAAAGATTCACCGGTAATTAACCTTGATCCGGCCGACAATAACTTACCGAAAAAACCCTGGTTGGGGTTGCTTCCATCACCCATTTTGGCCTCGAACACAATGTTGTCTTCCATATACAACATGGCTCCAGCTTCTGCAATGATGGTTTCATTGGGGTCCAGTTCCACTTCAACAATTTGAATACCTTCTCCAATAATCTTGTAATCTACTTCGTGAGAATTCATACGTTTGTTTTTTGTCAATCAATTATTGAACACTAATGCACTGGGGATAACCTGGGAAAAGAACGGCTAAGCCTTGGATTTATTTCAACGCTAAACTCCTTTTTAGCGATTGCTGCATTGACCCATAGCATTCGTTCTTCCAGTTTGGGATGGGTCAGTAATATTCCAGGAATGGCTTCGGTTTGGTCTTTGGTTTTTAAAATGTTAAACAGCTCCAACATCCCTTTGGGATTCAAATGGTTTTGGACCATAATTTCGAAGGCAAACTTATCTGCATCCGATTCATTTTCACGTGAATAAGAAAGCTCATTTAATTTGGATAACTGTGACAATACGGCTGCAGAAGCGCCATTCAAATCCCCAAAAATTACCGAGATCAAGGCGTAAGTCGATACATTCTTCATGACTGAGCGCAGGCTGTGACGAAGTTGGATATGTCCTGTTTCATGGCCCAGCAAAGCCACCAGCTGTTCGGGCGATTTTATTTTATCTAGCAAAGCGCTGTACACAAAAATATTTCCTCCAGGCAAAGCAAAGGCATTTAGTTCATCGCTTTTCACCACCCAAATGGTGACTTTATAATCAGACTTGAGGTGTATTTGTGTATAAAAAGCATTTACAGCTGTGGTTCTTGCAGTGTCTATTTTCAAATGTTCTTGTTGTACAATTTGCTGCCGAAGCATTTCTCCTATCTTCACTTCGGTTTGTGGAGGAATTAAATTTACCAGAAAATTTTCCGTCAAATACGTGAATAACACAACAAGCATCGCCAGAATAACCAAGACAAGTCCAATTCCAAGAAAAGATTTATTGTTGGCCAAAAAGGCATTGGAAGAAGAAAGGTAAGGTGCAAACCTGAATTTGGATTTCACTTCATTTAAAAACATACTGGGAACTTCCAAATAAGAAGCACCAAAATATAACCTTACTATTGATGAAGTATTGGGAAAAGCATCCCTTTTAATTCCCTCATGTTCCCAATAAATGGTTTCAGTGACATGATTTTCTTCGTCCATCACATCGATAACGACAAAGCGCTGCGTTGCATGCACCTTCACCTGAAAACTCACATTGTCAATGGCATCAAAATACTTTGCCCGAAAAAATGTCCTCATTTTATTCTGTTACAAATGTCCTACTGATTAAATCAAAAAACTCCGCTACTTCTTCTTTGTCGGTATCCCAGTCATAACGATTGGCATAATTGTCCAACAACATATTGATGGCTTCGTTATAGCTGCCACAAACTTGCACCTTTTCCAACGTTTCCTGAAACACTTTACTTTCACCTTTAAACAGTTCATTCACAAACATGAACCTTTGGTTAATCGTAATTAAACTTTTAATATCAACTGCTTTATTTTGGTTGGCATGTTCCAAAACGGTCATTTTTTTATTTTGTGGTTTCAACAATTCATTCAAAGAATGTTTTTCTTCCACAACCGTTTCCTGAATCGGTGCTGTTTTTATTTTATCAACAATCTCTACTTTATCAGGTTCTGTGACCACAATTTCCATCACTACTTCTTTTACTTCTTCGTAAAATTCAGGTGCAGCAATTTCTAATTCGGGAGCTTCTTCAGCTAAAATTTCTTCTTCAATTTCCTTTTCTAAAGGTTGAAAAACAGGGATTTCTTCGATTACTTTTTCTTCCAATACAGGATAAGCAACAATGTTGGACGTAAGCTCTTCTTCTTTTTCTTCCTCTGAAATGATTACTGGTTTTGGTGCTTCAACTTCAGGTGTATATACTTCTACAACAGGTTCTTCTTTCTTAAATACAGGAGCAGGAATTTCAATGACAGGAATTTCTACTTTGGGTGATGGACGAAACATGAACACCAACTGTTCCAAAGTTACAGGTTCAATTTTATTGATTTCCTGAATAATTTCTTCCGCATCCACCAATTCAGAAACCACTTCTTTGTAGGCTTCATTCAAATAATCTAAAGCATAAGAAAGAGGAGTACTGTTGAGGTTATGTTTTTCAATTTTACGGATGAATGTATCGGTAATGGGTTTATTGATGCGGATAAACTTTACACGTTCTTTGAATTCAGTCATCTGAATAATAGGCGTTTCGAATGAAAAATAATTTTCTTTCAGAAACAAATAAGGCGCTAAAGTCAAACACAAAGCATTGGCAACGGCATTTCTTAAAAGAGGATCAAAGTCGGCACGACGAATAGCAATATGCTTTGAAAGCACATTCATAAAAGTTTTCAAGGCACCGTTAACTTCTGTATGGTCAAAATCAAAATATGGACTTTTCAATTTCGAGGTTTCTTCTTTCCATTTGTCAAACAAATTACTGATGACAAACAGGTTAATTTGGTCTATGGAGGTAAAATTTAATATTTGACTTCCTGAAATGACCAGGTTTTTTTGAAAAAAATCATCCGAAAGCTTCTTGGTAATTTTTAGACTGTAAGATTCTATCGCTGCTTGATTTAATTTATTTTCCATACGCGTAATGTGTGTTTGCTTTTGCCTTTATCTAACGCAACAAGTGGTAAATTAGTTATAATCAAATCAATTTACCAGAGAAATTTAGTATAAAATAATCGTCATAAAAGCAATTCGTATTAAATGGTACTATACTTAGAAAAACTATCATCTTAGAATAAAAATTGGTATGGTATTTTAAAATCAATACAATGCTAAAAAGTATGTCTCAACAAATAGGCTACAATCGATTTACTCCCACCCGTATGTTGCAATACATAATCCCGACTAATTTGTGAGACTTGCTTTCTACACAATTCGTCGTTGTACATCTTTTTAACCATACTTTCTAATGCTTCCGAAGAGGCAATTGAAAACCCTCCTCCTACTTTAATCAATTGAATCGCTTCGTTGAACTTTGAATATTTGGGTCCAAAAAACACGGGCATTCCAAAAGTGGCCGGCTCAAGCACATTGTGTAATCCCTTTCCAAACGCACCTCCCACATAAGCCATTTCTCCATATTGGTACAAAGAAGACAGCATCCCAATATTGTCGATCAACAATACGTCAAACTGATGAATATCATTTTCATTGGCTTCTGAAAACCGAACGGACTTCTTGCCAATCTGGGCCATCAATGCTGTAATTTCCGATGCATGAATTTCATGGGGAGCAATGATGTATTTTAATTGAATCGTGGTATTGTTCATCAAAGGAAGCAACACTTCCATATCCTGTGGCCAAGAACTTCCAATCACCATACACAAACTTTCCCCTTTAAATTTTTGCACCAATGGAATGTCTTTTTTATTGGCACAAATTTCTGCTACCCTGTCAAACCTTGTATCTCCGGCAACTGAAACTTTGTTGACGCCAATAGACTGAAGCAATTGCAAAGAGGTTTCGTCCTGTACAAAAATATGGTCAAAGTATTGCAAAAAACTCCTGTAAAAAGCGCCATAAGGCTTGAAAAAAACTTGCTTTTCTCTAAAGATTGCAGAGAAGGAATAAATAGGAATTTGTTGTTCGTGTAGGGTTTTCAAATAAAAATACCAGAATTCATATTTGGTAAACAAGGCAATACTAGGCTTTACCAAGGCAACAAATCGCTTGGCATTGGTAGCGGAATCTACAGGCAAATAAAATATCCAATCGGCTCCGGCATAATTTTTCCTGAGCTCATATCCGGAAGGAGAAAAAAAAGTAAGGCAAATTTTATAGTCAGGCTTTTTCAATTTAAACAATTCCATTACAGGACGAGCCTGTTCAAATTCACCCACAGAAGCACAATGAAACCAAGCCACGGGAGCATTGTTGGATGCCATAGCTGCTTGAATTTTGTTGAATATATTTATTCTTCCATCCCTGAATTGCTTTGCCTTCACATTAAATGGAGACACCAAAGCAATCAGCCATTGATAAAATAACAGGGATAATTGGTAGAGTAATTTCATGCGTTTCACTTACTATTATAATCTTAATCCTCGCTGTAAATTTAGAAATACAATTGATGTATTGGTAGAAATTTCAATAAAAATGCCATTTGCTTTTGAATAGCCATTATGCTAAAATCTTTAAACATTGTAAATTCAGGACTTAATTGCTAGTTTCGCTTTCCGAATGTTTTATAACCAATCAAAAATGGACGCAGCAATAAAAGATTTTAAATTCAAAGAAGTATTCAACGGCGCAGTAATTATAGCAGCGCTTGGCTATTTTGTAGATGTTTACGATTTGATTCTTTTTGGAATGGTACGTATCAAAAGCCTTACAGACCTGGGTGTTACAGGCGCAGACATTGATACCGTTGGAATATATTTGCATAACTGTCAATTTATAGGAATGATGATTGGCGGTATTTTTTGGGGAATATTGGGCGATAAAAAAGGTAGACTTTCGGTTTTATTTGCTTCCATCATAACTTATTCCATCGCCAACATCGCCAATGGAATGATCAGTACGGTTGATGCGTATGCCTTTTGGCGATTCATAGCAGGTTTTGGTTTGGCAGGAGAATTAGGCGTTGGCATCACTTTGGTTTCGGAAGGCATGTCTAAAGAAAACAGGGGTTACGGTACCATGCTCGTAGCTTCCATTGGGGTAACAGGTGCCATCGCTGCAGCCATTTTATCCAAATTACTGGACTGGAGAATGGTGTATTTTATTGGTGGAGGTTTGGGTATTGTACTCTTATTGTTAAGAATTAAAGTCTCTGAATCCGGCATTTTCAAACACATGAATGAATCGAGTACAAGTAAAGGAAATTTCTTCCAATTATTTTCAGGCAGAAAAATCCTTTCCAAATACTTAAAGTGTATTTTCATCGGAACACCCATTTGGTTTGTGATTGGATTTTTAATCATGTACGCTTCTAAAAATGTTAAATTAACCAATATCTCTCCAGAAATCCCAATTGATACGCCTATGATTATTATGGTGTATTATATCGGATTAACCATTGGAGACATCATGAGTGGCATGTTGAGCCAATACCTAAAAAGCCGAAGGGTAGCAGTACTTGCTTTTATCATGTCTACGCTATTTTTCACTTTGGTGTATTTCTTTGTTCCTATCCCTTCGTTAATGCTGTTTTATATTTTATGTGGTTTATTGGGATTGTCATGTGGTTATTGGGCGGTATTTATCACCATTTCAGCCGAACAATTTGGCACCAATATCAGGTCAACGGTGGCCAATACTGCCCCTAACTTTGTAAGGGGAATGTTTTTCCTGATGGGAGTATTGTTGAATTTCTTCATCGGCTTGTTCCCTCCTCACATGACCTTAGCTCCCATATTAACTGTGGGTGCAATTACCTTCGGTTTGGCTTTGTTTTCATTGTATTATTTGGAAGAATCTTTTGGTAGAGATTTGGATTATTTGGAAAAATAAGAATGTTTATGGAAGCAGATCAAAAAAAACATTGGGAAACCGTTTACGAAACGAAAACCCCAGACCAGGTTAGCTGGACTCAAGAAGTCCCACAAACATCGCTCGACCTCATTGCGGCATGTGGCCTGCCAAAGTCGGCCCAAATAATTGATATTGGCGGAGGCGACAGCAAACTCGTAGATTGTTTATTGGCAATGGGTTATGAAAACATCACGGTATTAGACATTTCAGCAAAAGCACTGGACAAGGCAAAATTACGCTTAGGGGATAAAGCCAAGAGCGTTACCTGGATTGTAAGTGATGTCACCACTTTTGAACCCACCTTTACTTATGACATCTGGCACGACAGGGCTGCCTTTCATTTTTTAACCACGCCTGCACAGGTTGAAAAATACCTTTCTATTGTCAGCAAATTTGTAAATGGCTTTTTAATCATCGGGACCTTTTCAGAAAACGGCCCTTTAAAATGCAGTGGGCTCCACATTCAACAATACAACGAAACAACACTCTCCAATGCATTCAAAATAGGATTTTCAAAAATCCAATGCCTCACCGAAAACCATACCACACCATTTAACACCACCCAAAATTTCCTATTTTGTAGTTTCAAAAAGATAGGGTAATGCAAATTAAAAAAGGGAAAATTGAGTTTATAAACCTTAAAGTTTATTTATTTCACTTTCTGAAAGTCCGGTAGCTTGGATAATGATTTCAGTTGAAACACCTCTTAACTTTAGTGCTTTAGCAACTTCAATCTTCCCTTCAATCTTTCCTTCAATTTTTCCTTCAATTTTTCCTTCAATTTTTCCTTCGTCGTAAGCCGTATCAACGGTATTTTTATAGTCTCTGTAAATTTTTAAATTCATTTCGTAGCTTTCAATTTCCGATTGTCCCAACCTTGCAAGTTCTGCTTTTT
>Ga0209353_10000223_pt1 | contig 35359 bp, 30 predicted proteins | sample LauGreSpBDMM15SD_2_FD_187561 | JGI IMG/M metagenome (GOLD analysis project Ga0209353, IMG submission 187561) | Freshwater lake microbial communities from Lake Michigan, USA - Sp13.BD.MM15.SD (SPAdes) (version 2) | ecosystem: Environmental > Aquatic > Freshwater > Lake | place: Lake Michigan... | reverse complement strand
GCATCAACAATCACCCATCTTTTGTCGACAGTTGCTTTGTTAGCGGAGATCGTTTTGTAACTTAAAGTATCCAATTTTGAAACAGATTTATAATAGTAGTTCCTGAAAACAAATTTCCCTTTCCTTTTACATGGAAAGGGTCACAAATATAAGTGATTAAATTTTGCTGTGCAACAGTGTTTAGTTTTTTTCTTATTTTATTTTAGTATAGGGTATTAGGTATTAAGTATTAGGTATTAGTTATTAAGTTATTAGTTTTCAGTTTAGCGTTTATTGTTGCGTAAATAAAATTGTAAAACCGTATAGATTTAGTTTCTTTGTACTTAATAATCAATACTTTGTACTCAATACTTTGTACTTAATACCTACAAACTACTTATTCTTCCCCAACAACTTTATCAATACCTCCATGTCTTTCAAGTAAGGTGCTTCAACACTCAATGTTCCACCATTCGGATTTTCTAATTCCAAACGACGGGCATGAAGGGCAAACCTTTTGATCATGGGTTGTTCTTCGGTATCTTTCTTGAGGTTAAATTTTTTCTTGAGTCTTGACAAATAAGGTAACTTACCTCCATATTGTGTATCAGCAGTAATAGAGGCGCCGATGGTCGCAAGATGTACACGAATCTGGTGCATCCTTCCTGTTACTGGCATACACTCTACCAAAGTATGGTATTTGTAAACTTCTAAAGTTCTAAAAAATGTTTCTGCGGGCTTACCTCCTTGCCTGTCAATTTTCACAATACCGTTGGGTAAAGGAGTAATTGGCAAATTCACATGCATGACATTAAAATCATGAATGCCATCTGTCACGGCATGGTATATTTTTTTAATTTCCCGGTGTTCAAACCTAATGGCGGCAAACTTATAGGCCTCATTGTGTTTTGAAATCAATAATATTCCGGATGTTTCTTTGTCCAATCGGTGACAAACCTGTGCTTCAGGGCAATATTCTTTTGCCATGCGCAAAATACTTGTACCTGTTCCAGCCCTGTCGTCAAGGGTCGAAATCAATGGGGGTTTATTGATAAATATAAAATCGTCAGTTTCCTGAACGATCAGCTCTTCTAATGTAAGTTTACTCATTACTCGGGACTTAATCCTTTTCTTAATTTGAATACAAAGGTAGTACCTTTTCCGAGTTTACTTGACACTTGTATATGAGAATTATGTGCTTCAATAATTTGCTCTACAATTGCCAAGCCCAAACCAGTTCCTCCACCTTCTTTGGACCTGCTTTTATCTACCCTGTAAAACCGTTCAAACAGTCGGGCCAAATGCTCATTCGCAATGCCAGGACCATCATCTTTCACCGTTACAAGCACCTGATTCTTTTCCTTTTCTAAATGGATTGCTATGGTTCCCGATTCTTTTCCGTACTTGATGGCATTTACAACCAAATTCACCATCACTTGCTGGATTCGAAACTTATCAGCATGAACAATATAACTCTTCGTATCAGTTGTATATATTTCAATAACAGATTTACGCTTGGCGGCTTTGTCTTCCAATTGTTCTACCACTTCTTTGAGCAAATGTACGAGGTCAAAATCGGTCATGTCCATTTTTACCTCGCCGGTTTCTAGTTGTGAAAGCACAATTAAATCCTGCACCAAAATATTTAACCCATCCAGACTTTTAGAGGCTTTGTTTAAAAATCGGTCCCTAACCAGGGGGTCGTCGATGGCGCCATCAAGCAAGGTTTCGACAAAGCCCTGCGCGGCAAAAATAGGCGTTTTGAGTTCATGAGAAACATCTGCCAAAAATTCTCGCCTGTAGATTTCCAGCTTTTTAAGCTCGTCAATTTCCAGTTGCTTCACTTTGGCCAAGGTGTAAATTTCCTCGGTTATTCGCCCGAGGGGGCTTGAGGAAGTGACCAAACTTTTGCCCGTAATTTTAAAATCCTTTTTTTTCAATTTGGCTATTAAGCCATTAATTTTATTAATTTCCTTGAAAATCAAGAATTCCAATATGAGGTAAATAAGGATAAAAGCTACAGAAAAAGAGATACTGAAACAAACCACTAAAGCAACAATAGTTATGGCATGTACCAAAGACAAAAAAGCAGTGGTAACCACTGCTATTAATAATGACAAAACTACTGCTAGTGTTCTTGAATTCAACATATTTAGTCTACATCAAATTTATATCCCACACCTTTAATGGTTTTGATAAGGTCCTCTCCTACTTTTTCGCGAATTTTTCTAATGTGCACATCCACCGTTCTGTCAATTACATACACATCCATTCCCCAAATATTTTGCAACAATTCCTGACGGTTAAAAACTTTATTTGGATTTTGGGTTAAGAAAAACAAGAGTTCAAATTCCTTTTTAGGAAGTACAATTTCTCTTCCTTCTTTGGTAACCGTATAACTCGATTTGTCAATGACCAAATCACCGATACTTACCACGTCATTGTTTTTCACCGACTTATTGTCTCTTCTAAACAATGCGGAAATCCTGCTCATCAAAGCCCGGGGTTTGATAGGTTTGGTGATGTAGTCATCGGCACCAACTTCGAAAGCGGCAATCTCTGTGTATTCTTCAGAACGGGCAGTTAAAAACAAAATATAAGTACCTGCAAACAATGGATTTTCTCTCAATTGACGGCAAGTTTCAACACCATCCATTTGAGGCATCATGACATCCAACAAAATCAAACTTGGCACAAAATCTTTGGCAATTTCTATCGCCTTTTTACCATTGTCAGCCACTTTAACTTCATAGCCTTCTTTACTCAGGTTGTACTGAAGTAATTCAAGAATATCGGCATCATCATCGACTACTAGTACTTTGAAATTCTTTTTGCTACTCATTTTTTTCGTTAACGGTTTACAGTTATCAGTTTACGGAGCATTACCCCTTGATTATAGATTCATCATACTAAAAACTCAACACTCACAACTCAACACTACTTAAACTGTTCTTCAAAAAACCTTTCCAACGCTTCCCCTCTAAGATTTTTGGCAATGATTACACCATCTTTATCCAACACGAAAGTTTGAGGAATACTTTGTACCCCATAATTCGAGGCAGCAATTGATTTCCATCCCCTCAAATCAGAAGCATGTAACCATAGCAAGCGGTCCTTACGAATGGCATTCGACCAGCTTTGCTTGTTTTCATCCAATGAAACACTCAAAATCACCAGCCCTTTGTCTTTAAAACGTTCATAGAGTTTTACCATCGCTGGATTTTCTCTTCTGCAAGGCCCGCACCATGAAGCCCAAAAATCCAGCAAAACCACTTTACCTTTTAAGGACGATAACTTTATAAAATTTGTTGAGGTATCAGGCAAAAATATTTCAGGAGCATTGTCTCCAATTTGTAATCCTAGTTTTGGTAATGCGGCAAGGTATTTTTTTACCGACTCTTTTTCACCAAATTCAGCCGACATTTGTTTTCTGAAAGAAGCTTCATATTCCAATTTCACCTCTAAAAACAAGTTGATGATAGATTTGTAAAACAACTCTTTTGTAGGAGATGCTTTGACTGGTTTGCTCAACAAATAAGCCGCTGCCTCTGTAAATGCCTGAGGCGTTTTTTCTACGTGGTTGCTGAAAAAGGAGTTGATTTTACCGACCAACATTTCTCCGGCAGTATATTCTTCATCTGTAAATTCTTCGTTAGAAAAATAATTTAAACCATTCGTTGAATCTGTAACAATGAACATTTTAGCAAACTTTGACATAAAAGTCCCTTTGTTGTCTGTATATAATTTGGTAAAAAAAGCATTTTGACTGCTCAAAATCGAATCTTCTTTGATTCTCAGGCTGGATAAAATCTCCTTGTACTTGATCGTATCCGTATTTCTTAAGCCATCAAGTTGGGAGGTTTGTTGCGTCAATTGTTTTATGGCCTGTCCATATAGTGCATTGCGAAAAATAAACTCATTGAACAACCTGTTTTCAGTAGACCCAGAAAATTTGGCTGAATGGGGGAAGTTATTACAATCAGCGGTCAATGACATTTCTACGTCATCTCCCATCACCATGATAATGGCTTTGTTAACTGAAAACCCTAATTTGTAAAATCCTCGAGAATAGACATTATTGAATTTAAAGTTTCCTTTGTTCAGAGTAGAGGAGTCTACTTTTACCAATTCACTCCCAAAATACTGGTATAAAAAAATGATTTTATAATTTCCAGTATTGGCAAAATTCCCTTTAATCAACACTTTCCCTTTGGAAAAAGCATTCCCATTGATGAGCAATACCAAACTGAAAATGAAGCATAATTTCTTAAGCATGAATTCTGAATTTAAAGGTTTAAACATTTTAAATGTAATCATTTTATGAACAAATGCGAAACCCTATGCCAAAACTAGACATAAAATTTCGCATTAAAAACGATGATAGTTTGAAAAACAATTTCTTAACTATTTGATAATATTCAAAGGATTTCTTAATCCCTTGCAGGAAACAATGTCCATGTCTACAGACCCAACTACCATTTCAGCTTCTGCCTTCAGAGGAATTTTATTTTCATCGTCAGAAAACCAAGCCTTTATAGGATTTTTACCTTTGAACAACTTATTCTTTGGCATCATTGGAGACAGAATTATTGCATTTATTTTACCCACATCAGTTTTAATGACTTCTTTCCCTAAATATTGCATACTGAAATTCAAGGTAGTATCTTCTAAAAATGAAGTCAGGGTAATCATTTCACCTACCTGAATTTTATCAAAATCAAAGGTACGTAAGTAATAATAACTGCTCACGATGTCTTGCACATTGTCTGGGGTTTTGTAAGAGAAATCTTCTTTCCCATTTTTATTTTTTTTCACCAAGTTCGCATTGTGGTCGTACTCACAAACTTCTGTAAGTTTATATTTCCCTTCCTGAATGAGTCTGTATGATTTTTGGGGAATCATGGCGGCAGTGTCAATATAAGAACCATATTGGTTACGCACATGGAAGAAAAAATCAGTACTTCCTGTAGTACGCCCATTGATATTCATTTTGTAACAAATACGGTTATTGACCCTGTACAATTGAGGCAAAACTTCAATGTCACAAACCCCTGCGTTCACAAATCCATAATGAAATTTGTAACTCAACAATTCCCCCCTTTGAAAGTTTTTTTGATTCAACTGACGGTAATCATCTTTTGTAACAAATGCACAGCAAAATACTACACTTAGGGTAATTAAAACCACACGTTTCATGACAGAAATCATTTAATTGGAATACAACAAAGTTACTCTTTTGATAAGCGCTTTTCAAAAATGATGCTAGATTTTTAGTAATGCATAAAAATAGAAGGAATAAAATTTAGGCTTATAAGCGACTCAACCCTTCAGCAATTCATATAACACTCACCATTAATATATTACACTATTCTCAAATCAGAATATATTTGAAAACAACAATCCCTGAGGATATTTTTGTTTCAAAAAAGCAAAATACTTTTTAAAATCAGCATTAAATTTAGTCTTAAACTCTTGTTCAAAAAAATCCTGTTGTTTTCGATACCTGACAAAATGCAGAAAAAAAGTATTGTTCATCAATGAATCCTGCTGCACTGATTTCTCAAATCGTTTGGGTTTCAGAAATGAAATCGTATCAAAACTTTGTTTGAAATCCGCAATGAATTGTTGTTTCACTTCAAGCTTTTTGACATTGGTCATGTCTTTAGCAAATGCTTTGTAAGTACGGTCCAAATTCAAACTTGCCTTCAAGACAATGGTTACAAACTTTTTGTAATCGGTTTTAAAATGAACGTACTCGGCATATTGTTTTGAATCAATGCCGTATTTGTATTTCAAAAACCTAAGCGCCCCCTGATCGCCGACAAAACTTGCTAAATTTTCATTGTAATCAACATTATTTTTTACATACAATGTTCCATGAGTCAATTCGTGAATGATCAGGTTCGCCAAATTCCCTTCTTTTTTGTACAGCATGCTGCTCAATATTGGATCCTTCAACCAGCCTAACGTTGACCAACCACTCACTTCACCTAAATCTACATCATAACCTTCTTTTTTGAGTTGACCCAAAGCTGTGACCGCTTTGGTCGTATCAAAAAAACCTTTGTAAGAAAATGTTCCTAGTAGAGGAAATTCCCATTCTTTTGCTTTCAACTCAAATGGTTCACATGCCGTCAACATCCACAAAATTGGCTTATGGTGTTGGTCATACATGGTGGTATAATTGGTTGAATATTTTATTCCCAGGGAGTCGAAGGCGAATTGTCTGATCTCCTGAATGAGTCTTATTTTAGCTTTTAAAGAATCGGGGAAATTTTTATCCTTCAAATAAAAGTCGATTGGTTTTGCCTGAAATAAAATCTGACATTGCCCTTTGGCTTGCCCGTAGCCATAATAAAGCAATTCGTGGTTGTAAGCAATAATTGTGATTGCAATAACAATCACCAATAGAAATATTTTTTTGAACATAACAGCATCTACCAATTTGGGGTAAATGTAAGGGTATGTTTTGAATGTATCGATTTTATTTCACAGTAAATCAATGCCATCAACAATTGAATCACCCATAAAAACAATACCATATTCATTTAAACCAAGAAAATTCATACCTCGCTAAACAACAATCCCTAAACTATTTTTTTACTCTTTTGAATTGAATAACAAAGAAGAATGGGGGCAAAAAAAGCATCAATATTGGTTAAAATAAAAAAGTTCTCCAACCAATAAGTTAGAGGAGTTTTTACTTATGAATGTTCTCTTAATCGACGTATTTGTTCCAGAGCCAGCACATCTGGTTGGTCTTTTGGACGATTAACTACTCTCTTATTTTCGATTAATTGATTAATATGAAGAAACGGAATATTAACATTTTCAATAGCTGCAATAGAAGCCATTTGTAAACACTCCTCAAAAGTATACCCTTCAAGACCTTTCATATCGATAAGAATATCCAAACGCAATCCATTATTGAGATAAAATTCAGTCCAGCCAGGTACAAATTGCATATATTCCACCATAGGAAAATCTCCCATTTTACAGCTGATAAAAGCCTTGCGTAACTGTTTTCTAAAGTATCTTTAAGCCATATATCCAAATCACCGGTGAATCTTTGATATCCATGTTAATTGGTAGCATAACCTCCAACCATGATATACTGCACATTACATTCCTGAAGTTGTTTCCAAAAATTCAATATTTCTTGATCAAATATATCCACAAGTTATTTACTGATAAATGGTTTATGTGCTATCACAGCCTTACTCATGGTTTGTTGAATTTTAAATAATCGGGTCGCCATTTCAAAACGTTCCTTATAAGTCCGTTTCAAAGCTTCCTTTAAAAGTTCTAGCTCAGCCTCATCGAATTTTTGATTGATTTTCCCCATGACATAATTGTCTTAAAAACTGAATCAAATTTATAAAAAATGATTGCTATAAACAAATTTTAAATGATGGATTAATGCTGCATTTGTCATGTAAAAGAATAATCAATATTGGTTAAAATAAAAAACTCCTCCAACAAATAAGTTAGAGGAGTTTTTGTGATCCCGCTGGGATTCGAACCCAGGACCCATACATTAAAAGTGTATTGCTCTACCAGCTGAGCTACGGAATCTTGATTATATTGGCAATCTTTTTAGAAAACAAAAGCCTGTAAGCTGACTTACAGGCTTTTGAAATTTTGGTGATCCCGCTGGGATTCGAACCCAGGACCCATACATTAAAAGTGTATTGCTCTACCAGCTGAGCTACGGAATCTTGCTTTTACAGAAATACTTTCCGTTATTGCGATTGCAAAGGTAGGCCTAATAATTTAAAATGCAAATGCAGATTCGCAAAATATTTTATATTTTAATGACATTTATGAGTGTTATCAGTCAATCCACTCAAGGTCAGAATAATTATAGTCTCCTAGACCATGCAGATTCTTTGTTTTTAAGAAAGAAAATTATTCAATCCAATAAAACTTATGAGGAATTATTCTACAAACAGGGAGAATACACACCAAGGATGCTTCTAAAAATGGCCTATATCAATGAAGGTTTGGGAAATCAGGCCAAAACCTTATACTTTTTGAACCTCTACAACACCATCAACCCTTCCAAACAAGTATTGGAAAAAATGGAATCCATTGCAGATGAATACCAACTGAAAGGGTACGAATATGACGATACCGAATATTTCTTGTTGCAGTACTACAAACATTTTGACAAAATTATGATTTCACTTTTGGCGTTTGGTTTCTTTGCATTCATATACGTCGTTATCAAGCGTAAAAACAGTAGGGTTACCAAAATTAGGGCGCTAATGGTGATACTGTACCTGGGAAGTGTGTTTTACATTTTAGATGCCCATTTATTCAAAAAGGGAGTAATAATCAATACGCATGCCATTTTATTGGATGCACCTTCGGCTGGGGGAAATTTCATTGCCCCTATTTCAGAAGGAAACAGGTTGAAAATTGTTGAGAAAAATGACATTTGGTACAAGGTAAAATGGAATGAAAAATACGCGTACATCAGGGAAAACAATATTGTAGTATTAAACCATTAAACAACTCATTTGCAAACAAATAAACTTATTAAAAATAACAAAATTCACTTATCATAGATACATTTTATATTAAAACCCATTATATTTTCGTTAAATATTTTTAAAATCATCAATTTAAAATCTATTCATTTCAGTGCAACGCTATTCAATAAAAATTTGGTAAAAAACCAATACTCCAATTTTATCAAATAATTTCGATTCGTGTTTAATTTTAATTTATATTTGTATACATGGCTGAAGCATTTAATATATTACCCGAAGAGAAAGTATTACGAGACAAGGCATTTGAAAAAGAATTCATGCACTTGTCCCGTCCACTTTACAACTTTGCATTCAGGCTAACTTTTGACCAGGATGATGCAAGAGATTTAGTACAAGATACTTACCTGAAAGCTTACCGCTTTTTTGATTCTTTTGAAAAAGGAACCAATGCCAAAGCATGGATGTTCCGAATTCTCAAAAACACTTTTATCAACGAGTACCGTCGCAAAACAAGGGAACCCAACAAAATTGATTACCAAGAAGTTGAATCCATTTACAATTCTGATAGCGTCAATTCACCCATAACGAACGACCTGAGGGTGGACGCCGTGAAAGACATGATTGGGGATGAAGTTGCCAATGCATTGAACAAATTAGGTGTCGATTTCCGGACTATTATCATACTTTGTGACATTGAAGGATTTACTTACGAAGAAATGTCAAAAATATTGAACATTCCTATAGGCACAGTGCGTTCAAGGTTGCACAGGGCCCGTCATTTACTAAAAGAACAACTTTTAGACTATGCTAAAAAAATGGGTTACGACGAAACCAATACAGAAAAAGCAGCAGAATAAAACATGCTATTGAACAGCTAAAAACACATCATTCATCAAAAAAACAAGATATGACACCATTAGTTAACACTTCAGAAGGGTACTCTAAATGCATGGAAGTAATTCAATTGATACTGGATGGAGAGGCAAAAGAGGATGATTTAGCATATTTTAAAAACAACATTTCTTGCTGTGACAAATCAATGGAGCATTACAAATTTGAACAGGAAGTTAGAAAAAACATCAAAGAAAAACTTGCTCAAATTTGCCCGCCAGACAATCTTGATGACTGCATTCGTGAAAAAATAAACGCCATGTGCCAGGACCAAAATTGCTAATTTTCTTTTTTATTTTTAAATTTTATAACTCCTTTTAACATGGAAAGCCCTATACTTTCAGGTTAATTTTATATTTTCGCATTCTATAGCTTATTTTACATTTATGGAAGGCAAACTAATCATATTTTCAGCACCATCAGGTTCAGGAAAAACCACCATTGTACAACACCTATTGGCTACTAATCAAAACTTAGGGTTCTCAATTTCTGCATGTACCAGAAAAAAACGTGCTGTAGAAGAAGAAAATGGAAAAGATTATTACTTTTTAACTCCTGAAGAATTCAGAAATAAAATTAAAGAAAATGCCTTTGCCGAATGGGAAGAAGTGTATGAAGACGCATTTTATGGTACTCTAAAAGCAGAAATCGAACGTATCTGGGCTCAGGGAAAACATGTCATTTTTGATGTAGATGTAAAAGGTGGTATGAAACTTAAGGAGGCTTATGGTGACAAGGCACTTTCAATTTTTGTTAAAATTCCATCCATGGAAATATTGGAACAACGACTCCGTTATAGAAATACAGAAAGCGAAGAAAACATCCAAAAAAGATTAAGCAAAGCTCGTTTTGAAATGGGCTATCAAACCAAATTTGATGTAATTTTGGTGAATGAAGTATTGCAAGATGCTTTGGTGGAAGCTCAAAAAATTGTCTCTGATTTTATCCTTCAATAAGATTTTTAACAGGCAAAAAACGCCTACTATTTTTATTTTTAGCTATGAAATTTATTTTTTTATGCAGCTTTATGCTGTTTTCTCCATACATTTTCGCAACTGATTTTGAAGTAATCGGCGCCAGTGGAAAAGCTTGTGCGGGTACTTTTCTCCACAGACCTGACGTTTGGACAAGTTTCAATCATGCCGCCAACATGCCGACATTTGGCAAAATCGGCATTGGGTTTCAGGCAGAGCGAAAATTCAGCCTGTCTAATTTTCAATCTGTCGCTTTCGCTTCCATTGTTCCTGTCAAAAAACAACATTTTATTGGACTTGGAATTTATTGTTTTGGCGACAATGCTTATAGCTTTTCCAGGCTAAACTTTGCTTACGCCAAACAGATTGGATTATTTGCTATCGGAATTAGCACAGAAGCCTTGCAATGGCATGTTATTGAAACGGCTACTATTTATAGAGGCATTGTAAATTTAGGAGGAAAAGCAATCCTACTCAAAGACAAGCTATGGGTGGGAACTCAGGTGTTAAACTTACTGCAAACTCAAATTTCAAAAGCAAACAATGAAGTAATTCCCAGCCTGATGTGCCTCGGCATAAATTACAAACACAACTCCAAAATCAATTTACTCACAGAATACCAACTACAGACCGACCACAAGTCTGTACCAAAACTTGCGGTGGAATACACCCCAATTCCACTGTTTGTTTTAAGAATGGGCATATCATCCTTTGACCTGATTTACCATGCAGGAATTGGAATAAAAGTAAAAAAATGGACCATAGATTATGCCTTCATTTCACACCCACAATTGAACCATTCACAAAGCATTGGCGTCGCCTTTTCACCATATTAAAACACTTTTATACATGCGACATCTTACTTTTTTGCTGCTTTTACTTTTATTATCCATAGGCTGTTTTGGTCAGGAATACAACCCTGAATTGGTAGATTTTGATGCCATTATGGATGAAATAATCATCCAAAACAGCAACCAAGAACTGAACTATACGGAAATCTATGAAACACTATTTCAATGTTTTCAACATCCTGTCAACCTCAATGACGCTACTGAAGAACAGCTAAATGCAATACTAATCCTATCTCCGTTACAGGTTAAAGCTATTGTAAATCATCGGTTAAAAGAAGGGTGTTTTCATTCGATTTATGAACTTCAAACCCTGGAGGAATTTGATGTAATTACCATCAAACGAATCACCCCATTTTTCACCGTTGCTCCACCAAAAAAATTTAATTTCAAGCAAATCAAATTTACTGTTCCAGGCAATCAAAACCTGATGATAAAAACAAGTAACAAATCACCCAATGATTTCACCAATCCTTATTTGCTGTTGCGGTACCGTTATTATTTGGTGGATAAAATCAGTTTTGGACTTACTGCTAAAAATGACGCAGGAGAATCTTTTCAATGGACTCCTAAAAAAAACACTTACTTCAGTGATTTTAGCTCCATACATTTTGGTATTCAAAACACAGGGAAAATAAAACAACTGATTTTAGGAGATTATAAAATGCAATTTGGACAAGGATTGGTATTTTCATCTGGATTCAATATAGACAAAAGTGGCGATGCCATTGCCTCGGTTAGAAAACCAACACTTGGGCTTCGGCCTTACGTTTCCTCTTTAGAGACCGGCTTTTTTAGAGGAATTTCTACGACCATTGCTACCACCAAAAACACCAACCTGACCACTTTTTTTTCGGCAAAAAAAATCGACGCCAGTATGGACACCATTTCTGGTTTTGAGCCTGTCATTACAGCCATCAATACCGCTGGCATTCATGTCTCTAGTTCCGAGTTATACCAAAAGGCTAACGCAACGGAAATAAGTTGGGGAGGGAATTACAGGTATCAATTCAATGATTTTAGCATAGGTATAAACCTGATCAATACCCATTTTAATTTACCGATTGAAAAACCCAAAACAATGTACCATCAATTTGCCTTTTCTGGAAAGCGCCACTTGGTTGGTTCATTAGAATTTTCCTACCAATGGCAAAATTACAGTACTTTCGGTGAATTTGGCATTTCTAAATCCAGCGGTGTTGGTGGCGTGATTGGAACGATTGCATCCCTTTCCAATAAATTTGACGTTGCAGTGGTTTACAGAAAATACAACAAACAATTCCATAGTTTTTACGGCAATGCTTTCGGTGAATCCAGTACCAATACCAATGAAGAAGGGTTGTATTTTGGATTTAAATACAAAGTTTCGGGTAAAATTATGCTCTCGGCTTACACCGATAGGTTTGTGCACCAATGGTTAAGCTACCAGGTCAATGCTCCTTCGAAAGGAAGCGATTTACTGCTTAAAATCATTTATTCTCCTAGAAAAAATTGTCAATTGAGTAGCCAGTACAAAATAGAATCCAAGCAAAAAAACAGCTCAAACGATACAGAAATCATTCCCTCAATAATACCCACAATGAAACAACAGGCCAATTTCGTTGTAGTATTCGCTCCCGAAAAGCCTTGGCAATTTAAAACGGGTGTATTGGCCAGTTATTATCATTTTGGTTCAACTCCTGAATGGGGAAAATTGATCTACCAGGACATCCAATTTAAAGCACAAGGATTTAGCATTTCAGTAAGGGCCACGCAATATTTCACCGACAGTTATAATGCACGCTTGTATGTGCATGAAAGTGACTTGCCCGCTACATTTACTATGCCTGCTTTTAGTGGCAATGGCATGAGGAACTATTTACTGATAAATATCAAACTATTAAAAGCAATCACCTTAGGTAGCAAATTCATATTTACCAAACAATATGATGAAGTACAGCATAAAACCATTTCAAGTTACGAAATCAAAATCGGATTATTTGGGACGTTTTAAGGTCCAAATATACATCACTTCCACTTTTTCTCTTGCCCAGGGAGTTTTTCTTAAAAAAGTGAGGCTCGATTTTATACTTGGATTTTCATTGAAACACTTGATAGGAATTTTACTCCCCATCTTTTCCCAACCCAATTTTTGTACCAAATGAATTAAGATATTTTCTAAAGAAATACCATGTAAAGGATTATTGGGTTGACTTTCCATCTGAATTGGTTAAGGAGTATTTCTTAAAGATTACTGATTAAAATCAAGCCTTTATCAGGCACTGCATTCAATCTTAATTTTCCATTATTGATTGAAATGGGTTTTACTTTTTCACCATTTTGCATGACAGAAATTTTCGTCCACGCCATTGGCACGTCTATTTCAAGGGTTATTGGAACATTAAATTGCGTATCCATAAGATTATCTGTCACCATAAGTTCAATGAAATTTAACGCCAGTGCATAAGTAACCGTCAGGTTATTTTTCTCCTTGATATACTTGGCTACCGTTCCAAATGGAGCCACCCAAAGTTGATTTTGTTTTTGTTGTTGATTTAACCAAACCGCAAACGAATCAAAAGATTCAGCAGAAACAGGCTGCCATGAATCTTTTAGATTTACCGCCTCTTCAAAAGGAACGACGTCATGCGCCAAATACACTGACCACGCGCCATTTGCTATTGTATTTTGGACAATGTTATTTTGGAGCTCAACAATTTTTTCCTTGTCCGATTCCAAAGTTCTCTGCGGTGAATAATGCATAGCATTACAACGAATATCCATCCAATCCATTGATTTAGGTTGATTAATCCCAGACTTCACACCTCTTGCCACAAGATAAAACTGACCAACTTCTGTTATTACTTTGTCATTATATTCCCCAAAAGGATAGGCAAATGAAGTCGCCATTGCACTAGGAATATTTTTAGTAATGGTAGCAAATGGTTGTTGTATTTCATGACTCAACGTACCCACTTCTTTGGCATCACCTAATGGGCAACTGCCTAGGTGAGCATGCGTACAGGTATGTCCACCAATTTCATGACCTTGTTCTTGAAGCAATTTAAATTGTTCCCAATAGCCATACCTCCATGAAGGTTTGGCTTGTTGGTTTTCCTGCAACATGTCTGACACTACAAAAAAAGTTGCTTTGAGCTTGTTCTTTTCCAGTATCGGAGCAACGTTGGAATAATGTGACATCAGTCCATCATCAAATGTCAGAGAATAAGCTGCTTTGGCAAATCCCTGCCAGTCAGCCACCAACACCTCTTTGGGAATGCTTGTTTTTTCTTCCACCTGTTCCACTTTCTTGACAATTTTCTGAGAAATGACAGGTATAATTTCATCCGCTTTTCTGTTTAACGCAGAAGGAGGAGCTGCAGGTAAATTACGTAACAAACGTACATTGTCAATACAAAATTCTCCCTTGGTGCCATCTAAACCAGTCATTACCCAATTGATTCCAGCAATGGTATTTTTTGAAAAAACAATCTTTTTACCCCATGAAGCTTGTTGAAGTGCCGTAAATGGAATCACTACAGTAGTCCATTCCGCAGAAGCGCCAATTGATTTGGTATGGTAAGCATAATCAAGCACCTCTGTGGATTGCAATTGAACATTGTGCCGAGAACCTCTAAAATCATACGCCAACGCAACCGGATGTAAAGTTATAGGCAAAAGGTTCATCACCATTGGTAAACCTACCATCACATAAGGTTCCCATTTGTATTCTCCTGTATTTAAACTAAAGCTATAATTCAAATACTGATTTGTATCACTTATTTTTTGTTGCACAATACTGGAAACGCCCCCATTTCCTGCATCTGTTGCAGTAAACCAAGTGCCTCCATTGGAGGCTTTTGCTCCTGGAACAGAAAACCTATCTATCCAAAATTCTTTTTTAGTGATGACTGTTTCTTTGGGGATTGTTTGTGCTAAAGTAAAATGAATTGACCCTAAAGCAATCAGAAAGGGAAATATGCTTTTTATAGTCATGAATGATGGTTGGTATAATTTCTTAATGTATCTGTAGCAATGGTGGTTTCGGATACGAGTGTCCCCTTGATTTTCGGTGCTTTTATTCCTTGTTCAAAATTGACTGGAGCAACAAAAACACGCGCTTCGTCCCAAAGGTTGGCGTCAATAAAATATTGTAAAGTAGCACTACCACCTTCAATGATGACCGATTGAATGTGTTGCTGAAAAAGACAATTCACCACTTCTTGTCCCAAAATATTAAAATCAACTTTTTGGTAATCCAACAAAGATCCCTGACTGCTTTTGAAGGTATTGAAACAAATCGTTTTTACTGATTTATCAAACAAATACAAATGCTGGGGTAAGTCAAGGTTTTTATCTATTACAATTCTTATGGGATTTTTACCTTCCCAATCTCTGCTTGTTAACTGAGGATTGTCATACAAAGCCGTATTCTTTCCTACCAAAATGGCGTCTTCTTCAGTTCTCCACTTGTGTACCAATTTTCTAGACAAAGCATTGCTGATCCATTTGGAATCATAATTTTCTCTGGCCACAAAACCATCTGCTGTTTCTGCCCATTTCAAAATAATGAAAGGACGTTTGTGGTTGATATAGGTAAAAAATCGCCTATTCAAAAAGGCACCTTCTTGAGCCAAGATTCCTGTTTTCACCTCAATACCTGCATCTTTCAACAACTTTATTCCTTTTCCGGCAACAAGAGGATTGGGATCGAGGTTACAAACTACTACGCGAGGTATTTGTTTTTCGATGATTAAATGGGCACAAGGAGGTGTTTTCCCAAAGTGAGCACAAGGTTCGAGCGTCACATACAAGGTGGCGTCTTTTAACAACTCCTGGTTGTTGACGGCAGCAATAGCGTTGGGTTCTGCATGTGGACCACCGAACTGTTGGTGCCAACCTTCACCAATGATGGTACCGTTGTGTACAATGACACAGCCAACCATAGGATTTGGACTCACTTTACCCGCTCCGTTGCGGGCAAGTTCTAAGGCACGATGCATGTATATTTCTGGCGCTACCATATCTCATGAGTTATAATAATAGTATCCTTTCGGGATTTTTTTTGCAGCTTAAATGATGTCATGATTGAATAATCGTCATTATTTCAATCATTTACATTTTCAAAAAAACTAAAAATATGTCACTATACTTTAAATTGAAACTGATTCATAAAAAAATACAAGGGTTACTTTTCCTCTAATTTAACCTTGTGTTTTTTATCCTGGTTAAAAGAAAACATTTTGTTTAAGGAAAAATTCAATACGGCAAAAATGACAATCCCAAAACAAATGGCTATCAATTTGGGGTCTGTCATCCTGTTAAATCTTTCTACCGTTAACATTTGAACCATAAAATCCGGTACCAATTGGTGAGCAAAATTTGACAATCCTTCCAAAATCCAGTATTGTTGTTCTTTTAAAATATAGACAAAGGTAAATTGCATCAGGAAACTAAATATATATACCATCACAGAAACTTTCATTTCTTTTTTAGCAGAACCGTTACTTTTAAAAGTAAATTTTCTATTCAGGTAAAAATTGCTAAAAAAACCAATCGTATAATTGATTACCAAAGCAATATACATATCGATTAACAACAATTCGACTTGTATATAAATCATCACAAGGCCCAACAAAGTATTGAACACCCCTGCGACACCGTATTTCAAAAGCTCTTTTACGAGCGGATGTTTTATTATCTTAAAATTTTTCAATTTACTTTAGCCCCAAATCAACTATTGCTGACTCTATTTTAGTGTCTAGGAAATTACTTACTTTTTCAAAATCCGCTTTTGTATTCAATGCTGTATTCACACTAAAATAAAACTTAATTTTTGGTTCTGTACCTGAAGGTCTTGCAGAAATAATTGACCCATCAAGGGTTTTAAACTGTAACACATCAGATTTAGGCAAAGATAACGGACTTTCTGTATTTGTCACAAAATTTCTTTCCATTCCAAATTCATAATCTGAAATTTTTTCTAAAGGTGAGCCTGCAATCGTAGCTGGAGGATTTTCTCGCATCTGTTGCATCATTAACTTAATTTCTTCTGCGCCAGATTTTCCTTTTTTAGTGATAGAAATCAATTTTTCTTTGTAATACCCAAACTCCACATACATGTCCAGCAATAAATCATACAACTCTTTGCCTTGGTCTTTGGCCCAAGCGGCCATTTCTGCAATGAAAGCACAAGAAGCAATCGCATCTTTGTCTCTTACAAAATCACCTATCAAATAACCATAACTCTCTTCTCCTCCACCAATAAATTGTTCTTTGCCTTCCAATTCTTTGATCAAAGCAGCAATATATTTAAATCCTGTTAAGGTGTCGTAATTTTTAACCCCGTATTTTTCAGCAATTTTAGCAATCAAATCAGTGGTAACAATGGTTTTTACGACAAATTCTTTCCCTGTAATTTTACCCGCCTGTTTCCAAGCTGACAACAGGTAATAAATCAAGAGCGAACCCGTTTGGTTTCCATTCAGCAATTGAAATTCATTTTTATCATTTTTAATGGCAATCCCAACGCGGTCAGCATCAGGATCAGTAGCCAATACCAAATCAGCATCCAAAGCTTTGGCTTGTTGCAGGGCCAAAGTTAAGGCTTCTGCTTCTTCAGGATTGGGATAAACGACCGTTGGAAAATCTCCATCGGGTTTGCTTTGGGCCTCAACGATGGAAACGTTCTCAAAACCAAATTTTTTCAAGAGTTCAGGAACCAACGTAATTCCTGTTCCATGAATTGGCGTAAAAACTATTTTTAAATCTTTTTGTCTTTGAATGGCTTCTGCAGAAAGTGACAATGCTTTTATTTTATTCAAATAAATCTCATCTACTTCTTCTCCTACCAAAGTAATCAAACTTTTATCGGCTTCGAACTTCACTTCATCAATGTTGCGAATGGCATTCACTTCATCAATTACATTGGTGTCATGTGGAGCGACCATTTGCGCACCATCGTTCCAATACGCTTTATAACCGTTGTATTCTTTGGGATTGTGGGAAGCCGTAATCACTACGCCACTTTGACAACCAAAATGTCTGATAGCAAATGAAAGTTCAGGAGTAGGTCTCAAAGCATTGAAAAAATAAACTTTGATATTATTCGCCGCAAAAACTTCAGCAGTAATGGTTGCAAAAAAATTGCTATTGTTTCTGCTGTCATGGGCAATGGCCACACTGATAGGCTGGTTTGGATATGTCTTGATTAAATAATTTGCCAATCCTTGGGTAGCGGTACCGATGGTGTACTTGTTCATTTTGTTTGAACCAACGCCCATAATACCTCTTAGGCCGCCTGTGCCAAATTCTAAGTTTTTATAAAAAGCATCTGTAAGCGCTTCTGTATTTCCACTATTTATAAAACCGTTTATTTCTGCTTTAGTTGCAGCATCATAATTACCGTTTAACCACGAATTTACTTTGTCTGAAACATTTTTTTCTAATGCCAATCCGGATAAGTTATTTGCTTGCATAAGGGTATTTTTTATTTTTAAAAGGTTAAAGTTGTGGTATATAGTTTAAAAAATCAAGGTTTAAGTTAAAAAAGTAACAAAGAGTCCATCTACTTCTTGTATTTCAAGCGCTTAACACCTAATCATAAATATATAAAAAGGACTTTTCAATTATTTTTACAATGGAAGAAAGCATATTAATTTTGATGAGGTATAATTTTATACCTGAATTTACTTGCAAGTTGACAAAGTACTTTAGACTTTTGTACGAAAATAATTGCCATCCAAATGAACATTCAAGAATTAAACCTCGCATTGATCGACATCATTTTGAAAAAAAATGCACTTGATACCCTTGATTATGCAGACGAAACTTACGACACCATCGAAGAAGAACTCCATGATTTAGAGGACGATTTTTTAGCTACTCATGGTGATGACCTTGAAAAAGAAATTACCAAAATCCATAAAAAACTTTGTCCTAAATCTGATGTACTTTCACCTATTGCCTATATTGGTAAAAGCTATTATGTAGAAACTAAAGCAGATGGCAATTTGAGATTTGACAGGGAACCTGGTCAGGGTGTGATTGTTGAAATTAATGGCTTTGAGGATGAAGACACCAAATTATTGGTCATGCCAAATCCACTGAGGTTAATTTTAATCATCAACGACAAAACACAAAAAGAGGTTTGGAAAGCCTAATTTTGAATTTTAAATTTTGAATTTTAAATTTTAAATTTTAAATTTTAAATTTTGAATTTTAAATTTTGAATGTTGAATGTTAAATGTTGAATGTTGAATGTTTAGTACAATAAAAACATTTATATGCTCATGAGTAAAAACTGTAGTCAGATATTCTTTTGTAATCGAGTACAAGGATTAATTATCCAATAATAGCTGCGATGAAAAAACAGATACCCAATGCCATTACATGTGGCAACCTCATTTGTGGTTGTTTAGGGATTCAACAAGCACTTTCGGGCAATCTCGAATGGGCGGCTTATTTCATTTGGATTGCAGCTTTGTTTGATTTTTTTGATGGATTAGCAGCCAGGTTATTGAAAGTATCTTCACCCATAGGAAAAGAGTTGGATTCTCTTGCAGATGTGGTAAGCTTTGGGGTGCTACCAGGGTTTATTATTTTTCAATTGATGGGTATTACAACCGTTGAATTATTGGAAATCAATTCGGTAAACTGGCTAAGTTATACTGCATTTGTAATCCCTGCATTTTCGGCTTATAGGTTAGCAAAATTCAATTTAGATACGAGACAATCGGATCAGTTTATTGGTTTACCAACTCCTGCCAATGGCATCCTAATCAGCTCATTTCCATTGATATTAATGCATGATACTTTTCATATTGCACCAATCCTTACCAATACCTATTTCTTAAGTTTTTTCAGTTTGTTTATTTCCTATATATTGGTTTCAGAAATCAGACTTATCGCTTTAAAATTTAAAAACTACAGTTTTGAAAGCAATAAATTCAGGTACATTTTTCTTGGAAGTGCCGCCATATTATTTGCAACCATGTATTTCACAGCGATTCCCCTGATCATTTCGCTCTACATTTTGCTTTCAGTTGTAGAAAATAACACTGGTACTGAACATTAATTTTCGATGGTGAATACAATATTTGTTGCAAACAATTGTTAATTTAGCATATCAAATTCCTATTGTCCTTCACACACCCATTACACCATGAGAAAAGTAGTTTCTTTCATTTTCACGCTTTTAATTTTAAGCACTACGTTTGTGGTAGGTCAAAATGTAACCCACATTAAATGGACCGGAGAAACGAGCGTTTACACCGAACAAGGCAAAAAATTAACCTTGCCGGAATTTGAAAATGCATTTCATGAAATCCAATTCGACTACCTTCCTACCTACAGGGTTTTCTTGACTGAAGCTGTTGATAAATTTACCATTTCAAATGAAACCTATATTCCATTAGAACCCCATTTTAACTTTCAAACACTTCCTGAAAACAACATTGAAATCATCACATCAACGGTTAAAAGAAAAACGGTATCCGACATCAATATCCTGACCATTAGAAGAAACCCAACGACAGGGACATTGGAAAAGCTTACCTCATTTCAATACAGCTACACACCAAACAGTTCAACACCAGCACTACAAAAAAGAACCAAAAGCACCAATGCAACAAATTCAGTACTGGCAACTGGAGATTGGTACAAATTAGCCTTTACCAATGCTGGATTATACAAAATTGACTACAAATACCTGCTTGCAATAGGTTTAAATCCAGCAGAGATTAATCCTAAAAACCTGCATATTTACGGCAATGGCGGAGGAATGCTGCCACAGCCCAACAGCAGTTTCAGGTACGATGATTTGACAGAAAATGCCATTTTTGTGCAAGGGGAAAATGACCAGGTATTTAATAACGATGACTATGTATTGTTTTACGTTCAGGGACCAAATACCTGGAGCTATGATGCCGCCAATCATTTATTTACCCACAACAAAAACATTTACAGCGACACGGCATTTTATTTTTTAAACATCTCTCATCAGGCAGGAAGTAGGGTGAGTACTCAAAATGAAGCATCCGGAGCGACGCAAACATTTAACACTTTTGAAGAAAGGGATTTTCACGAAAATGATATCACCAATATACTTCAATCTGGAAGACAATGGTACGGCGAAATTTTTGACCAGTATGGCTATGACAAAACTGTTAGTTTTAATATCCCCAACCTGAGTAAAGATTCTACCTTAAAAATTACGTCCTCTGTCATGGGGCAATCGAGAGCACTTTCTTCTACTTCAATGACATTTACGGTTGCGTTAAATAATAATACCCTTGGAGTTCATGCCGTAAAAGCTTCAGGATCTGTAGCCTACACCACTTTGGGAGTAGATTCAAAGATAATTTTCAATGCCAATTCCTCTAATTTTGATTATTCCTCCAACCTAAACTTTCACTATACTTTCAACAGAGGCGTTGAACCAACAGCGACTGGCTTTATTAATTTTATAACCATCAATGCGATACGCGACCTCAAATTGACCAACAATTACATCGCCTTCAGAAATAGTAAAACTTTAAACAATTTGGTTTCAAAATACAGTATTGCTAAACCCGTTGAAGGACTGATGGTTTGGGACATCACAGATCCGCTTCAACCTAAAAACCAAAATTATACCAATGAATTGGATGGAACGGCCTCCTTCCAATTTGATTCAAAAACATTAAAAGAATTTATTGCTTTTTCAGGAAATGGCTTTGCAACACCTGTAGCAGGATACAAAATTAGCAACCAAAATATAAGGGGAAACAATTCGACCAACTTGATTATTGTTACTGTACCTGAACTTTTAACCCAAGCCCAAAAATTAGCCAACTTAAGACAAACACATGACAACTTAAGTGTTAGTATCGTATTTGTAAAAGAAATTTACAATGAATTTTCCTCAGGAGCCCAAGATGTTTCTGCAGTTAGGGATTATGTAAAATTGATGTACGAAAAAGGAGCCGGATCCAAAGATTCACTGCAGTACCTGTTATTGTTTGGCGCCTGTTCTTATGATTATAAAAACCGCATTGAAAACAACACCAATTTTGTCCCAATTTATGAATCATACAATTCTTTACATCCTGTATCAAGCCAATCCTCCGACGACTATTTTGGTTTTTTAGACGACGATGAAGGCCTTTGGTCAGAAAATCCGGTTGATTTACACAAAGTTGATATTGGGATAGGAAGAATTCCTGCAAGAAATGCCACCGAAGCTGAAATTGCCGTTAATAAATTGGTCATTTATGCCAACCAATCAAAATCATCAGGAAAGTGGAGAAACAAAATCTGTTTTATAGCTGATGCCGGAGATGGCAACTTGCACGTACAACAAGCAGATAGCCTTTCAGAAAAAATTGAAAGCAAATATCCTCAGATGAATGTAGAACGCATTTTTTTGGATGCCTACCCTTTCATTACTTTCCCTGATGGCGTGAAAGCGCCGGAAGCCGTAAAAGCCATTGACAATGCGGTGAACAGAGGATCACTTGTCATTAACTATACAGGGCACGGCGGAGAAACACAATTGTCAACCAAGAAAATTGTTACCATCCCTCAAATTCAGGCTTGGAACAACCTTAACAATTTACCTTTTTTCGTTACAGCCACCTGCGAAGTAAGCCGATATGATGACCCGGATAGATTTTCAGCGGGAGAAATCATATTACTTTCCCAAAATGGCGGAGGTATCGGATTATTAACATCCTCAAGACCAGTATATTCACACAGTAATTTAATACTCAACAAGGCATTTTACAATATACTGTTTTCTAAAGATTTGAATGGACAATATTATCGCATTGGAGACATTATGGCGTACACCAAAAACAACAGTTTGGATAATATTAACAATAGGAACTATGCTATTTTAGGGGATCCGTCTATGAAACTCAATTATGGTGAGCAACGAATCAAATTGGATTCTGTCATAAGAAATGGCATTTCAAAAGCGATTTCAAAAGGAATTGATACGGTAAAAGCCCTGTCTAAAATCACCATCAAAGGAGGTGTTAGGGATCAATCGAATACTTTAATTCCTGATTATACAGGTACCGTTTACATTACTTATTTTGATAAACCATCTAAGCTTTCCACCTTGGGACAAGAAACAGGTACGCCAAAAATCAATTATACCACCTACGGAAACTTAATTTATGAAGGTTTAGCCACAGTTACCAATGGTAAATTTCAATTTACTTTCATCGTTCCTAAAGACATTTCCTACCAATTTGATTTTGGAAAAATAAGTCTGTATGCCATCAACAACACCTTCAAAACAGATGCGACAGGCTATAATTTTGACCTGTATGTTGGAGGAACAAACAACAATGCTCCGATTGACAACATGCCCCCAAAGATTAGTTTGTTCTTAAATGACGAATCTTTTGTACAAGGGGGTACATCAAATACCTCTCCATTACTCATTGCCAAATTGTACGATGAAGATGGCATAAATATCACTGGAGCAAGCGTAGGGCATGAGCTCACAGCAACACTTGATAACAATACAGCAAACATTATGGTGTTGAACAAATATTACACTTCGGTAAAAGATAGTTTTCAACATGGTCGAGTAGAATACAGGCTTTCGAATTTAACACCAGGTTTACATACCCTAAAAATGAAAGCCTGGGATACCTACAACAATTCAGGTGAAAACACTTTAGAGTTTATAGTAGCCAATTCAGACAAAATTGCCATCAATCATGTACTAAATTATCCTAATCCATTTAATAACAACACAACTTTTCACTTTGACCATAACCGTGCTGGAGATGATTTATCCGTTCAGGTTCAAGTATTTACAGCCTCAGGAAAGCTTCTAAAAACATTGGAGACAGAAATATTGGCTAGTAATTCTCATTTTTCTGGATTATCTTGGGACGGCAAAGATGATTTCGGAGACAATATAGGCAAAGGTGTATACGTTTATAAAGTCAAAGTAGGCTCCAAACTTGACGGGGCTATAGTACACCGCTACGAAAAACTAGTAATTCTTAATTAAAACCTATAAAATATATTCATGTTAAAAAAGCTTTTTTTATCAGCTACGTCCTTTTGTTTCGTATTTGTATATCATACAAAAGCGCAAACCATAACAAACTCACAACTTGTAGGTAATGACTCCCCAAATCCAATTACAACTGCTGTACCTTTTTTAAACATTACTCCTGATGCCAGAGGTGGTGCCATGGGAGATGTTGGAGCAGCAACTACTCCTGACGTCAACGCCAGTTATTGGAACTCCGCTAAACTTGCTTTTATTGACAAAGGGTATGGTGCTGCCGTGTCTTACAATCCTTGGTTAAGAAATTTAGTCCCTGATATGGCTTTATCTTATTTGTCTGGCTATATGAAAATAAGAAAAGAAGAAGTGATTGGTGTCTCTTTAACTTATTTCGATTTGGGTGCGATTCAATTTACAGATGCCCAAGGAAAAGATTTACAAAAATTTTCTCCAAATGAATTTGCACTTGCAGGAACATACAGCAGAAAACTTTCCCAATCAATGGGCGTTGGGGTTACCTTAAAATACATTTACTCAAGTTTGGCAGGAAGTATTTCTACCTCTTCCGGAACAGAACCAGCCAATGCTGCTAAAACGGTAGCAGCTGATATCGGTTACTTTTATACCAAACCATTAAGCTTAAAAGGCACTAAAAACAATTTTGCATTTGGAGCCAATGTATCCAATGTTGGGGCAAAAATCTCTTATTCTAACGACAACCAAAGAGACTTTATCCCTACCAATTTAAGAGTGGGTTCCTCATTTACACATGAACTGGATCCTTATAACAAAGTAATTTTATCTGTTGATTTGAATAAATTAATGGTTCCTACACCACCTGTACGTGATGACTTAGGAAAAATAATTTCAGGAAAAGAACCAAGTGATGGGATGTTAAGTGGCATGTTTGGATCATTTTCTGATGCTCCAGGTGGGTTTAGTGAAGAAATGAAAGAAATCACCATTTCTTCAGGCTTGGAATATTGGTACAACAGTTTGTTCGCCATCAGAGCAGGTTATTTCAATGAAAGTAAAATGAAAGGCAACAGAAAATACATGACCATTGGTTTTGGACTTAAATACCAGGTATTCACGTTAGACGTTGCGTATTTACAAGCATTCCAACAAAATAATCCACTTGCAGAAACTTTAAGATTCTCCTTGTCCTTTAATTTTGATAAAGCTACCGCTTCTGTAAAAGAATAATGACTACGAATTGAATATTAAATTATTTCAATCAAAATATACGCAAAAAGCCCAGCTACTTTCTGGGCTTTTTGCTTTAAAATAATACGATGACTTTAGATAGAAAAACCGCACCGACTCCTCAACCTCTTGGTACATTCAAATTGGCACAAGCCAGTTCTACTCAACTAGACAATGGCGCAGGGGTACATTTCATCAATTTAGGTGAACAAAAAATTGTTCGAATTGAATTTGTACTCCATGCAGGAACCTGGAATGAACTTGAAAAAGGACAATCCTACTTTGCCTTAAAAATGTTGAATGAAGGAACCAGCAAATTAAACTCCACAGAAATTGCGGAATATGTGGCCAGTTATGGTGCTTTTCTAGAGTTCAATCATGGCGCTGACAGGGTAAGCATCACCTTGTATGCTCTTGAAAAACACTTAAATACATTGGTAGCATTGGTTGATGAACTACTCAATGACAGCAAATTTGCGGAAGAAGATATTGCTAACCTAAAAAACATTACCAGCCAAAGTTTAAAAACAAATTTAGAAAAAACTTCTTTCGTAGCTACACGACTTTTCAGGGAACAATTGTTTGGCAAAAGCCATCCTTATGGAAGCAATTTTGAATCGAAAGCAATTGAGCAATTGTCTCCAAACAGCTTGTGGTCATTTTATCAAAAATTCATCAAAGGATACAATAACCTTCAAATATTTGTAGCAGGAAGCTATAACCAGGACAATGTCTTTGCTATTTTAAATAGCTATTTCGGTAAAAAATCGTGTGCAAAAATCATTACACCAACTTTTGAAACACAACCTTCTTCAGAAAAATACACCGCCATCGTTAAAGAAGGCGCTTTACAAACTTCCATTCGACTAGGGAAAAAAGTGATGGATAGAAGTCATCCTGATTACCATCAATTACTAGTAGTAAATGAATTGTTGGGCGGCTTTTTTGGATCACGTTTGATGAAAAATATCCGTGAAGACAAAGGTTTCACTTATGGTATTGGCTCAAGTATCAATGTATTTGAACACGAAGCTTATTTGGTTATTGGCACCGATGTAAAAAAAGAAGTAGCGGCACAAACCTTCGATGAAATCGAAAAAGAAATCAAAATCCTACAAACAGAATTGGTGGAAGAAGAGGAATTGGAAAATGTTAAAAACTATATTTTAGGCTCTTTTATGGGCAGCATCAATACGCCTTTCAGCCTGATGGACAAATTCAAAACCATCCATTACAGCAAGTTAGCTTACAGTTATTATGACCGTTATTACGAAACCGTAGGAAACATTTCAGCTGCCACAGTGAGAGAAATGGCACAACAATACTTAAACTATGATGAGATGGTTAAAGTAAGTGTAGGGTAGAAAATAAAGTTTAGAATAATTTAGAGACTTTTAAAATAGTTAAAATTATTTATATTGGGCGTTCCCCTTCGGGTCGGGTTTTCGGCACTCTCCCGCGAAAAGCGGGATCAAACATCCCGAAGCATCGAGACTACCCCTAACGCACTTCCATAGTGCATACATTCTATTTAATTAAGTATTGTTTGTATATCATAAAAAAAGAATTGGATTTTATTCTCCTAATAAATTTGAATCTGTTAAAAAACTACAAATTCTTTAATACAAACTCGGTCAGCATTGTGAACAAGTGTAAAGTGGTAGTTCCACCAGAAATGCCATGTGCTTTGTTGGGATAACTAAATGCGGTAAACTGTTTGTTGGCTTTGATCAACGCCTCCTGCATGGCAACTGAATTTTGGTAATGTACATTGTCGTCGCTCGTACCATGTACAATTAAATACTTGCCTTTCAACCTGTCGGCCACCTTTATTGGAGCATAGTGGTCATAGCCTTCCGGATTGAGCTGAGGCGTTTTAAGGTACCTTTCAGTGTAGATATTGTCATAAAACCGCCAATTAGTAACAGGCGCTACAGCAATGCCCATTTTGAAAATATCATTGCCATACAACAAACACAAAGACGACATATAACCACCATAACTCCAACCCCAAATACCAATCCTAGCGCTGTCAACAAAATCAAAAGAACGTAAAAAAGCCGCAGCTTCTATTTGGTCTTTGGTTTCTAATTCACCTAATTTACCATAGGTACATTTTTTAAACGCCACTCCCCTGCTTCCCGTTCCTCGGTTATCGACAGACACCACTAAGTATCCTAAATTAGCCAAAGCCTGGTGCCATAAATATTTACCACCCGACCATTCATCGGTAACCGTTTGCACGCCAGGTCCGCCATAAACATACATCAAAACAGGATACTTTTTGGTGGAATCAAAATGGATTGGTTTGATCATCCAGGCATTCAAACGGATGTTTTCAGTAGTGGTAAACTTAAAAAACTGCGCAGGAGAAATCAGGTATTTTTCCAATTTGGATTTCAATTTTGCATTGTCTTCCAAGGTTTTAAGGGGAATATTTTTGTGGGTTTTAAATAAAGTAACCGTTGGAGGGGAATTGATTGTGGAATGATAATCCAAATAATAATTGTAATCGGGACTCATGACAATGTCATGACTTCCACTTGCGGTAGTCAATTGTGTTTTGTTCAAACCATCCAACCCAATGACATAAAAATGATTTTCTAAAGGAGAAACCTCCACTGCAGTATAATACACTTTTCCCTTCACTTCATCGATGCCCAATAATCCAGATACTTCCCATGCGCCTTTGGTAAGTTGTTTCATCAATATACCATTCATGTCATACTGGTACAAATGCCTGAATCCATCTTGTTCGCTACTGATTACAAAAGAAGCTTTGTCGGCAGTATAAAACCAATGGTCATTGATTTCAACATAAGCATCAGAGCGTTCTGTATACACAATGGTATTGACCAAGGTCAGTACATTGACATGAATAATTTCCAACTTGTTTTGAAGACGGTTGAGTCTTTTGATGGCTAAGATATTGACCTCTTTGGTCCAGGTAATGCGAGGAATGTAAATGTCTTTGTCTGTACCTAAATCTATGGATTTGGTTTGGTTAGTGAATACATCCGCCACAGAAATTGACAAGATTGCATTGGCTTCTCCTGCTTTAGGGTATTTAAATTTATAATCCTTAGGGTACAATTCACCCCAAGTTTGCATGTTGTATTCTTTAACAGCCGACTCATCAAAAGTATAAAACGCAATTTTTTTGCTGTCAGGGGACCAAAAAAAGGCTTTTGCAAATTCAAATTCCTCTTCATAAACCCAGTCAGTACTGCCATGAATAATCTTGTTATATTCTCCGGTAACTGTTATGGCCGTTTCCGTCATGGTTGCCAAATTGGTCACAAACAAGTTGTTGTCACGCACATACGCCACCTGATTTCCATCAGGTGAAAAAGTAGCATAGGCACATTTTTCCCCTCCGGCAATAGATTTCAACTGCTTGGTTTGGAGGTCATAAACAAAATAACTTGACTTGCTCGAACGGCGGTAAATAGGCTCACTGGCAGTTTCCAGTAACAATAAATTCTCTTGGCTGTTCCAGCTGTATTCTTCCAAGGCCGCCAAAGAAGTATCTTTTAAAAAGGCGGTATTCAAAATCGTATCCACCACATTTCCCGAAGGATTGTGGTGTTTGAGAATGAAAGTAGTTTTTCCTACCGTTTCCAAAGACGTATAAAATTCTCCATTCCCTAACCAGCGCAAACCTCCAAAATAATTGGCCCTGAAAGCACCTTTTTGAAAGACCTCTGTCACCGTAACAGGAAGTTTTTGCTGGGCAAAAACAACGAAGGATTGAATCCATAAAACGCTAAGAAAAACTATTTTTTTCATATCTGCTATTTCGAATGCAATGATTTACCCAATTGCCTGGGCCAAATCATCAATCAAATCTTCCACGTCTTCCACGCCAACACTCAACCTGATTAAGGTATCTTTTAACCCTGCTTTCAACCTTTCTTCTCTGGGAATACTTGCATGGGTCATGCTTGCAGGATGTCCGCAAAGAGATTCAACACCTCCTAATGATTCTGCCAGACAGAACAATTTAAAATTTTCCAACACCTTGAAAGCATCTTCAATTTTTTCGCTGTGTAAGGTAAATGAAATCATTCCACCAAAAGCATTCATTTGACTTTTGGCTACTTCATGGTTTTTATGGGAGGTCAATCCAGGCCAGTATACTTTTTCTACTTTAGGATGCGCCTCTAAATAATGGGCTATTTTTGCTGCATTAAAGCAATGACGTTCCATTCTCAAATGCAAAGTTTTGATGCCTCTCAATACCAAAAAACAATCTTGAGGACCAGGAACGGCACCACATGCATTTTGAAGGAACATCAATTTGTCATGCACCTCTTTGTTATTGGTCAAGATGGCTCCCATCACCACATCCGAATGTCCTGAAAGGTATTTGGTAACCGAATGCACCACAATGTCAATTCCAAAATCTAAGGGCGTTTGAATATAAGGTGTAGCAAAAGTATTGTCGATACAGGTTAAAATATTATTCGCTTTGGCGATGGTTGCAATGCCTTTGATATCAATGATATTCAACAAAGGATTGGTAGGAGTTTCCACCCAAATCAATTTGGTATTGGCGTTGATATATTGTTTGATTGTATTGACATCATCCATGGAAATAAAATGGAATTTGATGCCGAAGTTTTGAAATACTTTGGTGAACAAACGGTAGGTACCGCCATACAAATCATTGGTACAAATCACCTCATCACCAGGCCTTAACAATTTTGCAATGGTATCGGTAGCAGCCAGCCCTGAAGCGAAACACAATCCAAACTGAGCGTTTTCAAGTGCGGCCAAACTTGCCTGCAATGCGTCACGCGTTGGGTTATGTGTACGGGCATATTCGTAGCCTTTGTGTTTACCCGGCGAGCTTTGAACAAAAGTAGACGTTTGGTAAATGGGCGTCATGATGGCACCTGTGGTTGGGTCTGGACTTACACCCGCGTGTATCGCTTTGGTTCCGAATTTCATTGAATATTATTTTTAAATTTTATAAGAATCGTTGTGGCTTTTGCAAATATAGGATTATTCAGAATTTACTTTCTTAATAATGTTAAAAATATAGCAAACCAAGGGATACGCAATCCTGCGAGATTAAAAGTATTTAAATGAATTTACTTAAAAAGCCTCACCCAACCCTCTCCAAAAGGAGCCGAAGTTTGACTTCAATCATTAATTTGTGATTAATTTATAAACAACCTGCTTGCATTAAGAAATTAAAGATAAAAATGATTCGGAATGAAAAACCCTTCTCTCTTGGAGAAGGGTTTGGGATGAGACTGATATTAGTGAATTAATATGATACACTTTTACTGTGTTAACCCTACCAATCCTGCGAACGGCATTTTTTATGACCATTCACAATTATTTAACCTGATTTAATTGCAAAGCTTTTAATTTTATAGGATTATTGTACTTGATTTTCACAATTGTATAAATAGAAGCTTCATGGATAAATACCAGGACCTCATTGAACAAACTTTTTATTTCCCAACAGAAGAGTTCAAGGTGGTTAATAATGAGTTGCATTTTAATAATGTGCCACTTATGCCCATCATCAAAGAATATGGTACTCCACTGAAGCTTACTTATTTACCCAAAATAAGCAGCCAAATCAACAAAGCGAAAAAATGGTTTCATGACGCCATGCAAAAGTTTAATTATGAAGGTTCCTATACATATTGCTACTGTACCAAATCATCCCATTTTGAATTTGTATTGAATGAAGCGTTAAAAAACGACATTCATATAGAAACTTCTTCTGCTTTTGACATTCCAATTGTGCGTGCACTTTATGAAAAAGGCAAAGTTAACAAAGAGGTAATCATCATTTGTAATGGCTATAAACGCCCTCAATACACACAAAACATTGCTGATTTAATCAACGATGGTTTCAAAAACTGCATTCCAATTTTAGATAACCTGAATGAAATTGACCGTTATGAAAGTTTGATAAAAGGTACTTGTGACCTGGGAATCAGACTTGCTGCGGATGAAGAACCAAAATTCGAATTTTACACTTCTCGTTTAGGAATTAGTTACAATGATGTCATTGCTTTTTACAAAACACGCATTGAAAACAATCCGAAGTTTAAACTCAAAATACTACATTATTTCATCAATACCGGTATTAAGGATACTTCTTATTACTGGTCTGAGCTGAGTCGTTTTATAGAAATGTACTGCGAATTGAGAAAAATAAATCCAGACCTTGAATCCATTGACATCGGAGGAGGATTTCCTATCAAAACATCCGTGCATTTTGATTACGATTATGTGTACATGGTGGAGCAAATTGTGCAGACCATTCAAAGAAAATGCAAAGAAAATGGTGTTCCAACACCCAACCTGATTACTGAATTTGGAAGTTTTACTGTGGGTGAAAGTGGTGCGGTTTTGTATTCTATTTTGGACCAAAAACTTCAAAATGACAAAGAGTTGTGGTACATGATTGACAGCTCATTCATCACCACTTTGCCAGATACTTGGGGCTTAAACCAAAAATTCATTTTACTTTCAGTCAACAACTGGAACAACCAATACCGCAAAGTGAACTTAGGTGGATTGACCTGTGACAGCCAGGATTATTACAATTCAGAAACCCATACCTACAATGTGTTTTTACCGAAGGTAGAAGAAAACCAACCCTTGTACATAGGCTTTTTCCATACCGGCGCTTACCAAGAATCATTGGGTGGCTATGGTGGAATTCAGCACTGTTTGATTCCAGCACCGAAACATGTGCTGATTGACCAAGACGAAAACGGAAACATAACCACCTCACTTTTCTCCAAAGAACAAGACAACGAATCGATGTTGAAAATTTTGGGGTATAAGTAAGTACAAAGTATTAGGTACAAAGTACAAGGTATTAAGTACTATCGAGTAGGAAACAAAGAAAGTTAAATTCCTATCTTTGTTGTCCTCTCACACCAACGTACGTGCCGTTAGGCATACGGCGGTTTGTTAAGTAAATTTTAGTGGCGACTCGGTCTTCTTTTGGAAATCTCTTAAAAACACCATTTTGGGGACCATTACGTCTTAAAACTAAGCAACCCATTCTTGTGATAAAGATTATGAAACAAAAGAAAATAGAGCGCTTACCTATAAAAAGTAAACACGCAATACAGACGGGTTCTATACCGTCTTAATAATGCAAATATTTAAAAAAACATCTACATCAATTGTAATTCTACACAGAATCTATCGCAAAATCTCAAATATCATTAACTTTTGATATATACCCATAGCATTTAGAGCCCCTTTTTTATTCCTTATGAAGTATATTATTTTTAAAAAACACATCATAAATGTCTTTCAAGATAAGGAAAAGGGTAAGCGGAAGTACAATAAATGAAATTTTGTTAAAATTATAAGCTATTTCAAAATCGAAATGCAATAAATGTTGGATCGCGCGAGTCATGCCACATCCATAACATTCTTTGTTAAGCAATAATTTAGAGATACACAGGGATTGTCCTTTGTCAAAAAAATCAGCTGGAAGAATCATTAATACGATATAAATTAAAAATAGAAAGACATATAGGAGTACTCGAGATGTCTTTTTGTCCATTGTTTTTAACATTGTAACATATTTATTTTTTTACTTTTATATATACAAATTCTCCTTTTTTTAGTTTTGATATAAAAGGAATTTGTTCATTTCCATTTTCAAGAATTCCATTGAGTGTGTTTTTTGCAGAACTACCTTCATTTACTGCCACAATTTTTATTTCAGTAATTGGGCTTGAGGTTTCAATCTCTATAATTTTTCTTTCTTGTTTAATTTCAATATTGTTTAAAAGTATCTTGCCATTTACATAAATATCAATTTGGTCATTGTCTTCTAAATAACTATCCCAAACAATTAATTTTAAGCTTTTCTCTGTAGTTTTAATGTCTAAGGTTTTATTAGCAGTAAGGTTAGTGTGTTCTAAAAGTGTATTTTTTAGGTTAGCTATTTCTTTTTTAAGACTATCTCTATCTTCTTTGTTATTAAGGTTTGATTTCACATCTTCTAATAAAGCAGCACTTGCTAAATATATTTTTCCGTTCGCGCAGGCTGTTCCATTATTGTACTTTGCATTAAAATTACCTCTTAAGTAATATTTATCCTTGAACTGTTCAAATTTTAAATTATTTGCATGGACATAACAAAATATGTTTGGATCAGCTTTAGATTGGGTGTTAATGTTTTTAGTTTCTTGAAATGAAATGCTGTGCGCATTGATTTTGCCAACAATGGTTGATTCAGTACAATTTTTACCAAAAAAATCAGTAATGGATTTACCTGTAATAGTTCCTGATGGATCTTTTGTAAAAATTAGTTTATATGATATGAATTTCCCTTCAATAGTTTGAAGCGTGCCAATAAATTCTTGTTTATCATTTAAGTTTTGAGCGTAAATACTGTTTATTTTTACAATAAAAATAATTACAAACACGAAAAAGTGTTTTGTTGTGGATATCATAATAAGAAACGCTTTTTTGTAAAGTTTAAATTTAATACTTAAACTTAAAAAAACAATGACATATTTTTTGAAACACCTTAAACCATTCGTTTTCAATAATTTAATAATCTGCTTTGGTGTTAGAATTTTCCCTTTCGCTTTAAATTTGAACAACAGTAAATTTATGAGGAATTGATTTTATAGATTAAATTTGGTGTTGGGTAATTTATTGTCAAATGGATTAAATTATTATCGTAAATTTTGTATGCTTTTTTTGTAGTTTCAATTGGTATCATATATCTTGTGGCAAAATAAATAATTAACCACAAACTCTTAAAATCACAATGAAAAATCTTTTTATTACTTTATTTGTTAGTTTATGTCTCTTGACAACTAATTCTTTTGCTTCATTTCCTGTTGAAAAAAATGAAGTTGTTTTAAAACAAACTGAAAATTCTTCCAAGAAAAATGATAAAATTTTAACCAGTAAAGTTAACAACAAAAAGGCACCTTCAAGTTCCGTTGAAGAAACTGGTAGTGTAACTGGCAATGATGATTTTATCATTACATTACTACTTTTTGTCTTTTTAGGTGGTTTTGCTGCACACAGATGGTATACTGGTAAACCAGTAGGAGCCAACATCCTGTTTATATTAACGGCAGGAGGTTGTGGCATTTGGGCATTAATTGATTTAATCAAGATACTTACTGGTAAGTTCTAAGGAATAAATTGACAATTGAGAGGGCAACAAAGATAGTTCCTATCTTTGTTGCCCTCTCTCACCTTACGTGCCACTCGGAATACGGCGGTGTGTTAAAGTGAATTTTAGTGGTAAATAGATTTTCTTTTGGTAAATCTCTTTAAAAATAAACAAACCATTCTTTCGAAAGTATTCTTTGACTAAACTTCGAGTAAGTATCGGACTATGGGCTATTAAAAAGTATCCTTTACTCGTATTTCCAAATCGGTAGGATTTACTCTTGGATATCCCCGGTTACTAAAATTCGTTCTTTTATGTTATCCCATTCTTTTTATAGAGTCATTCACAATCGGGTTCGGAGCATTTCGTCTTACTTTCCTATTATTGTTGGGGCTCGAGCTATCCTAAAATAGGACACTTAACAACTTACTTTTGCTCGGACGACTTATTTTACTCTTCTCTTTATTCACTTTCAATAGTAATCGTACCTCTATGTAACGGATTATACTTCCCATCACCCTTTCTGATGCTTTCTTACTCTTGACATAGATGCCGTACCTAACAAAATTATGCCCTCTTGTTTCTGACTCTTTATCCAATTCATTTAAGATAATATTGGCCAACAATAGACTTCATGAACTTATACCAAATACATTTTTAATATAGACCGTTTGTGTCAACTTTAATTTTATAATTCAGTAAATTTTATTTAAGATTAGGAGGATTTTTTTAAATTAAATTGAAAAAATTTTAGGTGATTTTTATAAAGATATAAATTTTCAATAGGAGCTTATTTACAATGTGTTATGAAATAAATATTAGGGCGTTTCCGCCGCGGC
>Ga0209353_10000221_pt1 | contig 35450 bp, 47 predicted proteins | sample LauGreSpBDMM15SD_2_FD_187561 | JGI IMG/M metagenome (GOLD analysis project Ga0209353, IMG submission 187561) | Freshwater lake microbial communities from Lake Michigan, USA - Sp13.BD.MM15.SD (SPAdes) (version 2) | ecosystem: Environmental > Aquatic > Freshwater > Lake | place: Lake Michigan... | reverse complement strand
AATTTTATGAACAATATTATATAGATTTGGAATATATTTTCTAAAACCATTTCTACAAAATTGTCCTTCAATTTCAGGAGGATTAACCGTCATATCATCTTCAAAGAAAAACATGAAGTCCGCATCTGATTCATGAAAATGTTCCGCAGCTGCTTGTCTACCTCCACATATACCGGTGTTACCTTCTAAACTAACATACTCAAAATTATATTGTTTAGCGATTTCTCTATTTTCCTCTCTAACTTCTTCTGTGGTTGAATTATCCAATAAAACCAAATGAGGTTTATTCAACCAAATTGGTGTCTTCTCCATTGATTTAATCGTATGTAAGACTTGTTCAGGAAAGTTAAAGGTTAGGATATATAAATTTGTTTTAAGATTGTCAACATCTCTATCGGTGTATTTAATCGCATTGTTAATTTTGGTCACATTAGGTGTGACGATTTTTACATCATTATCAATTACTGCCTGTGTGAATTTTACAATTAATCCGTTACCGTCAAGTTCATATCTTCTATATAGGTCAGGCTCATTATATGACATTATAGTGAAGACACTTTCTTCAGTACCCATATAACCCTGATTCATTGTTTTAGTTAATAAAGAATAATATGTTGAATTAGCTTCATTTAATTGTTGTCTATGACCACCAAACAAACCACCTCTGCAAACATATTCAACCTTAGAACCAGCAAAACGATTCATTGCATCAAATTCAAATCCATGAATTTCAGTATTCGCCTCATATGGGTAACTCAAGAATAAAAATGGATTACCATACTCCGTTAATTTATCTAAAATATTATTTTCAACTAAATGTGTGTGAGGTACAGTATTAGTTATACCCGCATCCAACCAAAAGAAATATTCCGTGTTAAATGGATTCCAAATTGATGAATCATTCAACATAAACATTTTTGATTGTACAATTGGATTATACCATTCTAATTGTGCTTGTGGAGAGTCAGGTAACCAACCAGCTAAATTTAACCACTCAGGATTGTTTCTTATTTCTTGTGTCTTATCCCAAAAAGGTCTGTAAATGTTTTTTACATCATCCAATTCATAAATCTTAACAAAAGTATTTTCAGGTGTTCTTTTTTCCCAAACCAAATATTCATATTCTTTTGGAATATAGATAAATAAATTTTGGGGGATATCTAAAAACTTTTTAAAGTTTTCAATGTAATGGTCAAAGCTTCTACCGGTTCTGTTTATATCCCATAATCCGGTTACAATAGTTAAATTCTTATTCACGTTAATTGTAGGTGTATTATTCTCAATTTCATTAGATTGAGTTTTATGAGTATTTTTTGAAAATTCCTCAGTATCGTTTGTTAAACCTCTCTTGGAATAATTTTTTCTTATACATAGGAAAGTACCTTCATAAGATACATCAAGATAGTAATTGTAGAAACATTCATGTTCATTGATTACCTCCATTAGTTCCTTGTTGTATTCATTAAAAACATTAATTCCATCTCCACCACCCTTAATATCTTCGATTACATAATAACCACCTTCTTTTACCTTACCAAATAAGTTTTTAAATGTTGTTATTTGAGCAATTGCTGTATGTAATCCATCATCAATAATAACATCAAATTCTAAATCTTTAAGATTTGCGATACATGAACTTGAATCCAAAGAACTCATTAAAAATGTTTTGATTCTATCTTCTTCAATCATACAATCCTCAGCAACATCCATTCCATATATGTTACCATTTGTAAAGTATTCTCTCCACATTCTTAAACATGCCGATGGTTTATAATGGGGATATGAATTTGTTATATCAGCAAAACTGGATTCAATCTCTCTCATCAATGTACCTAAACCAATCTCTAAATGGTTAATATTATCATGTCTAATACTTTCAAGTATTTTACTATAATAGTTGTTATAACCTGATTGTATTTTATCACTACCATATTTTAGAACAATATTATTAAAGGATAATGATACATTTTTTAAAATTTCTTCTTCAATATCTTGAAGTTCTTGGTATATTTCAACAGCAACCGCATCAATATCTTGACCAATATCAACGATATATCCATGATAAGCTAATTTGGCTTTTGTCTGTGTCTTTTCTTCTTCCGTTAAATTGATATATTCCAACCTAATAAATTTAGGTCTATATTTTGATAAGTCCAACTGTTTGAAAATGTTCCAATCATATCCTTCGGCATCACATATTAATATGTCAAAATATTCAATGTTGTGTTTTTTAAGTAATGAATCGAATGTTAAAGATGGTACGGTTACGTTAACACCAAATTGACCCATAACATCAATATCTCGTTGGTAATCGCTACCAAATCCATTCTTTAACGGGTACATTGCGCTCATACCTTTATATCCCATATGTAAACCCTCTCGAGTAATAACATCAGGTGGAATGGTCAACATTTCTATTTCCCCGTCATTTTCTGTTATTGCACATTGTTCAAAAGTATAGTTTGTCCTATCTTTAAAATTTTCTTTTAATTCGTTAAAAATTGCAGGAACTGGTTCAACTAAAAGTGATTTCCACCCGTACATATCTAAGAACCCTCTGGTGTCATCAAAATTAAGACCATCCATTGCCCCAATCTGAACAACTGATGCGTCTTTATAATTTTGACCTATATGATGTAAAGTTTTTGATATTAAATCCATTTTTTATAAATATTTTTTTAGTTCGTCAGGTGTATAGAATGGTATTTCAATATCGACCGCTCTTGGGTCTCTACATCCGTCACCTGAATCATGATGAACATGTCTTAAAATCGGAAATGTTGTAACACCACCTCTTCCTTGCCATTGTTCTAATGTTTCTAATTTTTCTTCATGTTCATATGGCATTACTATTTTTTTAATACCTTGTTTATTCATATATGCTGATAATAAAATATCATCTGATTTTGTTTTACCAACGAAATCAATAAAGAAATCATCATCAAAATATCTTCTTTTATATGAAACTGTTTTATAGTGTTGCATAACTTTTCCACTCATTTCAAATGGAACTGAAACCACAAAATGGTCTCTTACATCATTAAATTTAGGTTCATCTGTACCTAAAGAATCATAACCAAATGCACAATCTCTTTCTGATTGATTTTTAACATGTTCTTTTATCATATCTTCATGATAAACCAAGTCATCATCACACACTATAATAATGGTTTCTGGATTTGTTATGCGTTCAATTGTTGGTATTATTTTTGTAATTGGGCCTAAATCGTCCATTCTAAATATTTTTACCTTATCAAATTCACCTAACCATTCAGGAATTATATATTCATCACCTGAATATGATGAAACATGAGGAATATTGAAATGTATTTCAAAATTATCGTAATTTTGATTTTGTAAAGACTTAATACAGGCAATCACACCATTGTCTCCATATTTTGTGTCCGATAATCGTTCCGGTACTGTTGTTAGTGTTACTACTACTTTTTTTATGTTATCCATGTAAGTTATTTTTCTTCAATTTTAAGGTTTTTTTGTTTGATTGTAAATGATAGGTTTATAATAATTTTTTAAAATCCAACAAACTAACTATTATTTTTGCATTGGCTTTGGTTGTTCCGTTTTCAGTATACCATTTTCTACCGTTTTCCGCAACATAATTTATATAATCCCAATCATCTTTTACCTCCATAAATCTTTCATGGAGTTTATCACTTAATTTTATCCAATATAATGGGTCGGGATAATCAAGAATATTCCATTCCACACTACTAAAGTCAACCGAAATATAATGATAATCTGGTATTAGTTCATTATGAAATTTTGTAACTAATTTTGGTCTAATTAATGCAGTACCTAAACCCAATATCTCAATATCTCTAAAACATATTTCACCAGCACCATTTAAACTTAGGTTTAAATTATATTTGTCCAATTCTCTTATGTAGTTACCAGCATCTAAAATATTTCCCTCCAGTTGGGTACTTAACATATTAAATCTATTGTCAGACTCCAAATATTTTCTAAATAAATAAAGGTATCCCCTAAACATTAATTTATCTGGATAGATGCGTCCTGTTGTATTTTTGGGTTTTCCCACTTTAAGGGTATTTTTAACCTTATCGTATATTGTTTGTTTTTCAAATGGTGGTTTATTATTATATAATTCTTCTATTAATCTTTGATTGTCCATGGTTGTGGAAACATATGATATTGGTGTATACTCAATACCTAAAGGTTTATAGTAATAGTCTTCAATATGAACTCCGGAACTAGTAAAAACTTCAACACAGTTTTCTAAATCCCAATTTGTTTTTTTAATGTCACCTATTTTATCCCAATATGAAATAATAAAATATTTTTTAGTTTCATCATTTTCAATAATCATAAAATGAGGTCCGAATTTAGACCCACCACCACTATACCCACTTGGTATTCTTAATGCAACACTATCAACAAAGTTAAATTCAATTTCTGGATAGGTTTCCAATAATAAGTTATATGTTTCATTGAATGCCATAGAATGGCACCATGCAGTTCCCCCCGATTCGTAATATACGTTTAATTTCATTATTAGTCTTTTTTAAATTTTTTAATCCATTCTGGGTCAACATAAAAATTAAGTTCAGGTGAAGTATCATTTGCTAAACAATTTTGAAATTCGGTCGTACCCATCATTTTATCGTAGTAAAAAAACAATTTACCCTTTAATTCGGGATTATATAATAGTCCCTCCTCATCTATTAATTTTTTCATGAAAACAACTTGTTCATCTTCTGGATTTATTGAATATCCATTTTCTGGAATATGAAAACAACCATGTCTTATTAATTCATAATATGCTATTAAAAAATAATCATCCTTATTAAATGTAATATGATTAAAACATGATTTTAAATTACTTGTGATACTTTTTAATTTATTATTTTCTTTTATTATAGGTAATGTATTATCTAAATCATGTAAAGAAATATTATCATAAGTCTTTAATAAATTAAGTAATGATTCTTTTTTCCAAATACACGGTTGTGTACTAAAAAGATACTGGTGATTGTTACTTTTTAAATAAAAATTATCCTTAAATTTAGTATCAAAATTTGGGGTATACTTTTCAAGTAAGTTTAACCACCACTCTGTCCCACATAAATCATCAGGACAGAAATAATCAATATTGTCATTTTTTAATACATTAATAACCTCACTCAAATCTTCATATTTTGTTTCGGCAATAAAAAAGTAATCATCACAAAAAAAGAAAATATATTCCTCCTCAATTTGAGGTAAGACTTTTAATAATGTTTGAGCGAAATGTCCGCCATTACTTTGAAATTCAATATCACCACTTAGGTATGATACTTTGTTTTCAAATTGAAAACTATTATCCTTAAACTTATTACTGACTAAACTAACTTTTAATCCTTCTTTTTTATTGTGTTTAAGGAAGTGTTTTACAGCCAATTCACCTAACGATGACCCATTCTCATTTGTAAAAAACAAAAATCTTATATTATCCATAATTTTATCTTTTATTGTTGTTTTTATCTAATAAATCATAATTTATATTTTGTGATTTCATTGATATGTTATTTTTTTCCATGTGATGAAATAATAGAGCTTCAGGGGTTGCGTGGCTCACCCATCCCATCCATATTTCGGGTAGTTTATTATATAAATTATGATAAACACCCATGACCTCTTTATTTCCATAAATTAATTGGTCATTCATTGATTGCGCCCATGAACTTTTTATTGGACTATATATTATATTTTCTTTTGGTGATTGCATAATTAAATCCTCAGAAAATAAAATGTCACTTCTCAATCTTAATATTAAATCGTAGTCCACATTACTATCTTTAACCATTTCACCGCATCTATTTATTTTATAATACATACTTAGTATGTTTTTACAAAATGGAGGATGTTCACTATCCCTATATTTTTTACCCTCAGACTCAAAAAAATTTTCTAATTGGGAGTAGGACTCGAATTCAAAATTTTTAGGATGTAATTTATTTAAAATTTCTCCCTTTACTTGTTCAGGAATAATATCAATATGTTTACTAATAAGTTTATCTCGGAATGAACCGAACCCATAAGAATCCCAAAAACTTAAATATATATCACAATCATATTTTGAAATTAAATGCTCAATGTGATTATCAACACTATTTTGAAAATTCCTAAACATACCCGAATAACATACGGCTATTTTCATAATTAATATTTTTTTATGTATGCAGTTGGAGCATTAAAGTTTAGTGTTTTTATTTCTATGTGATTCTCATTTATAAACCTATCAGCACCTTTAGATTCACTCCATTTATGATATCCATATTCATCAAAAACCACAATACCACCTTTAGTTACATTACCCCATAAATTAACTAATGTATTATATGTTGGTTCTTCCAAATCTAAATCCATATACAATAATGAAATTTTTAATCCAGGATTTTCTTTTGAGTATTCTTTACTTGTTAATGATACATCACCCTCAACTAAGTCAAATTCATGTTCCTGAAAACCATTATTTAAAATTTGATTTTTAAAAATATCTTTAAATGATTCGTCATGTTTAAATTCTCTTTCGTTGAAAAGAACACTCATTGCTTCCTTATCTAATTCATCGTTAATTGATTGAATTAATTCTTTAGTATTAAAAAAATCAAACCCAATTACTTTTTTATTTGTATTTGGGTTCATTATGTTTTTTAACTTTAAAAACGTATAAATACCTGTCCCTTTAAAGACCCCACATTCAACAATATCACCCGGTACATCCTTTACTTGATTATAAAGTAATGTTCTTGCAATTAGTTTATTAAATACTTTCTTATCTTTACTTAAAATAAATGTATTAAACGCATCAAAAAATGATTGAGGCATTTCATTTATATCAAGGCTCTTTAATGTTATTTTTTTATTGGTCATATCTTTTCAAAATTAATATCAATTTCTGGTGATGATACACCTATATCACTTCGATTTAAAATTTTAAATCCATTTTCTTCTAAAAAATTAATTATCGATTCAGCGGTATTATCTACTTTATATAAACTAATAGAACAAGATGCTTCGACAACACCAGATTTAATTATGTTTAGTTTATCACCAAATGACTTTAATATTTTAAAGTCATTACCCTGAGCATCACAATGAAAATAATCAATCTCTGTTATATTATTTTCTAAAATAAATTTATCCATTCTAATTACCTCAACATCTATCGTTTCAATAAAATTAAAATCAGGTCTATTTGACCATTTATCTTTAATGTTATCAGAAAATTCATTTAAAGAAGAACATCCATAATCAGCGGCACCGACATTTGGGTCAGATATTCCAAATTTAGAATATCCATTGAAATCAGATATTGCGTTATTAAAAATTTTTATATTGTTATAATTTTTAAATTTTTCTTTTAATTGTTCAAATAAAATAGGTACGGGTTCAAAACACCAAACAAATGTATTTTCTTCATTAACAAAATTCATAGTGTGGCTACCATTATTTGAACCAATTTCAACTATTGTTTTTATTTTTTCTACACTCATATTTTATTCTTTAAGAATTTTTCTAAATCTTCGGGTGTTCCTAATCCCCACATTTTCTCAACACTAAATGTTTTTATTTTTTTATTGTCTTGAATTGCTTGATTAAAAACGGGACATACATAAAATTCTTTATTAACTCTAATATCTTTTTCAATCATTTGTTCTGCGTATTTAACAAAATCAGAACCCTTTTTCCAATAATAGAAACCAACTGTTGCTAAATTTGATATTGGGTTTTTTTCTGCTACCTCTGTAACATATCCACTATCGTCAATTTTAGCAAACGACCATTTTGGGTGAGTTGATTCAAAAACTAATATACCACCATCCACATTGGATTCATTCATTTTATACATAAATTCATTTGAGTCCCACTCGACAAACTGGTCTGAGTTTGCAAAAAATAATGGTGAATCGTTATTTATAAAATCTTTAGCCAATAGTGCAGTACACGCCGCACCTTCTGTTATACCATCGGTTTCAATTATTGAACATCCTGGTGTTATTAAATTTAATAATGTATCTAAATTATATTTTTCACGATGTGATTTTTGTACAACATAGATATAATTTGCGTCAATATTAAGATTATCAACAACAACTTGTATCATTGGTTTATTATTTACATCAATTAACGGTTTTGGGAATGTATATCCAGCATCTGCAAATCTAGAACCTGCACCAGCCATTGGTATTAGTACATTCATTCTATTATCTTTCCATTTTGGTGTTACCATGGTTCTTTTTAATTTAATATCTGTTATTTTATCCATTATATTAATGAATGTTGTTTCCTTTGGGTCTTTAACCCTTAAAACATGTGATTTACTTCTTGATGCTGCTAATAATCCGTAAGGTGAATCCTCAATAATCAATGTTTCTTCAGGTAAACAACTCATCATTGATATTGCTTTCCAATACATTTCTGGATGAGGTTTACTATTTTTTACATCTTCGTTTGAAAGAATTAAATCAAAGAATTCAATAATACCTAATTTAGATAAAACGGTTAAAACAGTTTTTCTAATACTATTAGAACATACCGCTAATTTAAATCCCTCATTAGATAACATAGTCATAGTTGTCACCAAATCGGCGTCATATTTTAAATTTCGTAATGATTGTAAGGTATATAATTGTTTATCTTCCCAAACTGTTTTATGTAAACTTTTTGGTAATCCTTTGAGTTCGGATAACATATCCAATTTTTGGTTGGTCTTTAGTCCATCATATGTTGATAAGTGTTCATCCCATTTTATCGAATATTCGGGACCTAAAGCCTTATTTAATGATTCGAAATGAATATTCTTAGCTTCAACTATTACACCATCTAAATCAAATATTACTAATTTAATCATTTCAAATAACTATCTTAAATTATATTTTTCACAAATACCGTCTGTCTTCCCCACAAAACTTTAATATAACCATTCTCAAGTAGGTAAGGTGTTAATAACCTATCTTTACCCGCGGTCTCAGTATTAAAATCCGTGTCATCGATTGAAATTATGTGTAAATCAGATAGTTTATCTTGTGCAGCTAAAAATGATTCTAAATGTCTTTCAGCATATTCATGTGTACCTTTATCCCAACCATCTAGATATAATAAATCAATTTTTTTGTCGAAATTTTTAAGGAACTCAATACCATCTTGTGGGACATGGATATGTAAATTATCTGGAATTGGTTCTAAAATATGATATTTGTACTCATTTTCAATTTGTGTTCTACAATTCTCATCAATATCGACTGTATGAACCTCAAATCCCTCTCTAGCCCAATAGTAGGTTGAGTGACCGTCCTGACAACACGCCGGAGCGTCCTTACTCTCTAAATTCATTGAGTTATCATGGTACGCAATACATTTTTGTGTTAATTCTCTTCTTGTTGAACCAATCTCAACAATTACCTTACCATCAATTATTTTTAAAAGTTCGATAGTTTTAATGAGCCACGGGGCTGGATAATTTCTAATCCAATTCTCATGTGGTTCTAATACATCATGTGTCCAATAGTGTGTTGTTTTTTTAAAGCTATCACATGCTTTTAACATTTCTACGAATTTGCTCATTGTGTTTTTTTTATTTTATTTTAATTTTATTTCTACTCTTTCAGCCCAACCTCTTTCAGGTGAGTGAGCCCAATATACCACTCTTGACGGTTCTACATCAGTTAAGAACATTTCTTCGTAGTGTATCGGACCTTCATTATTAAGAAATTTTTGCAAGTCGTGACCTTCTATTATTTTACTGTAAATACCAACTCCATTTTCATCATCATACGCGATTAAAATGTTATTATAATCATTAGCGTGTAAATCGTGTCTATTAACAGTTACCAAATAATAATATGAACGAACAAATGAGTTCTCCCATTCTTCTTCAGTTTCAAATTGAGGATTAGGTGGGAATTTATTATCTATTGTATGTTTTTGAAATGATTTCTTTTTAAAATGGATTCCAGCATATTTTTCATAATCCCTAACCGTTCTAACATTTCCAACATCATAACCAGTTAAATCGTGACCACCATCTTCAACACCAATTAGTTGTCTAATTCTTGAACGACCAATGTCTTGTTGTTTATGCCACATACTTTCACCTCTTTTATGTTGGTCATCCCATACTAACATACCACTTCTCTCTTCCCTCATTGTTGCGTGCCAAATAACAACTCTATGTGGGTGGAATAAATCGTATCCGTGGGTAAAAGACCTAACAGATAAATTTAACTCTTCACCACTAAAGAAAATGTTTGGGTCATGTTTTACATCCTTAGCCCATTTATTAGGTCCGAAAGCAAAATGACCACTAAGGAATCTTGCGGGGTATGGTTTTGTTAATTCTTCCCAATTAGCGATACCTGTTGGTCTAATAAAAATAGTACCGTGTGGATAAAAACTTGCTGCTTCCGATAACCATGGCACCGTAACTCTTTTTTCTGGGTCATTATATGGGTCATAGTATGGTAGGTAACCACATATTAATGGATTATGTCCATCACCCTTTAAATCGTAATACCATTTGATTAATGTTGAGTCCCAATTTTTATCAAATCTGTGATGTGAATCTAATTGGACAACAAATTCTTCGTCCTCCAATAGTTCATTATTAATAACACCTCTTGCATAGGCTAAACCTTTGGCTTCCAAATAATGAATATCTTTTATTTTAAACCTCGGGTCATTTCTAAATTCATCCACATTATCAAATCCATCATCTGGGTTAAATTGTCTACAAATACCAAAATGTATTCTTTCGGGAAATTGTGCGTTTTCTAAAGCACTTTTAATTGTTGGGATTAATTCTGGCTCTCTATAAGCCGGTAAGTGTACTAATATTCTATCCATGTTAATATATTTTTTTTAAATGTTTCCTTCAATTCTATCACACCATCCATTTTTTTCGGAGTGTGGCCAAACAACCCATTTGCGTGGTTGGTTAACCGTCTCAAATGTTCTCCAAACCTTACAATAACCATCAGGGTCATTTTTCATCATTTTTATTTCATTAATATCGGCATCTTTTCTATATAGTTCATCACCATTTTCATCTTCAAACGCTACCGCCCAAAAAGTGTAATCATCGTGAGGTACTTGGTGATAACCAATGTCGATACAATGTTTGAAAATTAATGAAAATGATTTTTCATATTCTTCAGGGTCACTAATTACAGGATTTGGCGCCAAATTATCATCCAATGTATGTTTTTGAACTCCTCTCTTTTTAAAAGAGATTCCAGCGTATTTTTCATAATCTTCTAATGTTCTTTCAGTACCAAAATCGTAGATTCCAAAATCTTCATCTCTCACCGCACCATCCATTTGGAATAATTTTCTATTTCTTTCGTGTGAACGATTATTTCTTTGTCCCCATTCGGAATTATCATCCCAATGTCTTAAATTTCCTTTTCTAGTGTATTGATGCCATATGATTACCTTATGTAAATGGAATAAATCATAACCATGAGTAAATGCTCTAACAGATATGGAAATTTCCTCACCATGAAAATAGTAATCCGGGTCATGTTGAACCTTATTTGAAAATTCACCTAATGTGAAGCAAAAATGAGCTGAGTAAAATCTAGCATGAACGGGTTCAGTCCTATCGTTATAATCATCAATTGATGCTGGTAAAAAATGTACAACACCTTCGGGACTAAACCTATCAAAATTCATTTTCCATGGGGTGTTTAATCTACTATCTGGGTCATTAGTTGGTTCAAATGACGGAAGATATCCTGTTAATAGAGGTTTTTTATACCCTTTACTTTGTAGGTCTTTAAAGATGTTTATTAACTCTTCATCCCAATTTTCAATGAACCTGTGATGTGAATCTAATTGTAATGTGTACTCTTCTCCATCATATTGTTGTTGTAAAAGATTCCTCGCCCAGCATGTCCCCTTACTTTCGGTATAAGGAACATCGATTATTTTAAATCTCCTGTCAAATTTGAAATCATCTAAATTATCCCAGGCATCCTCTTCAGAATGTTGCCAAGTAATTGAAAACACGAGATTTTCCGGGTGTTTAGATTTTTTAATACAGTCTTTTAATGTTGGAATTAGTTGTGGGTCTCTGTAAGCCGCGATTTGAATAAATATTTTTCCGTTTTCACTCATTATTGATGATATTTTTGATAATAATATCGATTTTTGATTACATTGTCAAGTAAAGTTTGACATTTTGAAATTATTTACCTATATTTTTAATATTAAATAAAAAAGATGAGCGAAAAATACCAACCCATAGTTTTAAACCACACAAATGAAATAATAGGATTACTTAGGGAAACAAATTTTTTTGTTGATTACGAGTTAGAGAGTGAAGATTTTGCAAAAGAATATCTTTGTGAAAAACTTACTGAAAAGTTTATTCTTGGGGAACTAAGTGATGAATTTGATATTGAAGTAATTTCAGAAGATGAAATGGAAAAATACCTTAGAGAAATTGTCGCTGGTAGTATTTTAATGGAATTACAAGAAAGTGGGTTAATTGATTCTATGGAAGATGAGAACAATACCGAACACTTTTTCCTAACTGACAGAGGTAAAGAACTAGCTGAGAATATAAAAAACAATTTAGAAAACGAAAAAGAATAATTATTTTTTCTTTTCCTCTACTTGTTGTTGATATGTTGACTTTTTGTGCTCCCTAACTTTATTTTTAAGTTGTTTCAAAGTATAGTGAGCATCAATTAAACAGGTGTTTATCGATTTTAATCGATTATTTGATATTGTTTTTAACCCATCAGGAATAGAACCCTCAACTTTACGAAGTTCTTTAATCGTCTCAACTAATTGGTTTTCAAGTTCTTCCATTTTGAATTGAACCTTACCATAGTCGTTTCTATTAACCTTAGAGGTTTCTTCCTCAAGGATGTTTTTAATCACATTAAGTACAATTTCTTCGTTTATAATTTTACTACTCATATATACCTAATGTTTTACTCAACTCTAAAATCTTTATCTTCTTGATTTGTAATCTGTTTGTCTCTTTTCATACCATCCTTAATGTATGTTCTAATAAGTTTAGATACACTCATTTTCTTTTTGGCGGCAACCTTCTCAATTTCTCTAAAATAAGCGGGAACAACTCTAAATGATAACATTCGTACAAGTTGTTTTGATTTTGGGGTTTCCGGTGTAGATGATTCTTCGTTAAAATTGTTAGCTTCCATGTTGGACTTTTTTTTATAAATATTTGGTGTATTGAAAATAATTTTGTATACTTTATATATAAATAAATATCAAATGGCAGACGAAAAACAACCAACGGTAAATCCGGTAGTAAAACAGGTCGAGGAACAGTATCCTGAAATGACCAAAGAATTTAAAAAGATTATGAGAGAACAGTATGAATTGTTTTGTAAAAAACAATCAAATTACGGTCCTGATAACATTTCATTAGGTAGAGATTTAGTTAAGGATGAAGACAAAAAACTATCACAGATGGGTCTTTTCTTCAGAATGAACGATAAAATCCAAAGAATCAAACAATTAGTTGTTATTGGTTCTGATGATAATGTTGGGGAGTCAGTTGAGGACACTTATAGGGATTTATCCGTATATAGTATCATTGCTCAATTGGTAAGAAATGGTAAATGGGGTAAATAACAACCATTTAGATTAAATTTAACAAAAGGGGGATATAAATCCCCTTTTTTGTTTACTAAAACTAAATTATAAAATATTTATCTAAAAATAAGAAGTCATATGAATATTAATACAAATCACCCAACATTTGTTTCTTTTATTGAGAATGTCAACAAAAACATATTAAGTAATATTACTTCAGAAAAGTATTTTTTATTAACAAATGATAAAAAATTAGCATTTCAATATATAGTTTTAAAATTAATTCTAAAGTCGGTAAGGGTTAGAGCAAAATTGACCGATAGTGAGTTATTAGATTTTACTAAAATTTTAAAAAATAAAAATGAAGAGCAAGAAAATTACGAATTTGCTTGTGTCTTAAATGATATCACAATAAATTTTAATTCTTTATGTGAAATGGCAAAATCAACACCATCGGTAATAAAAAAGAGACAAATCAAGACAGATAAATCCAAAGATGTCTAAAAATGTCATTGATAACGAGATTAAAGAAACATACACCAAGATGACATTAAATTGGTGTAAGTACAATCTTGGCATTAATGACAGAAAAAGAAGTGAATTAGAATTAATAATTCGCAACACAGAAAGAAAAAAAGGTAAATATGTCTTATATGGTAGTTATTGTTTCTATAAAAATAGAATGGTAATCTATATACCAAATTGTTTGAGTCTCTATGATGTGGTTGGAACAGTTATTCACGAATATACTCATTATTTACAGTCCAGAACAAAATATGAAATGTATGAGAAAACACACTTTTACTCAACAAATCCTTTGGAAAGACAAGCAAAAAGAAACGAACTTAAATACACTAAGATATGTTTGAAAGAAATTAGAAAATTATTGAGAAGTATAAATTGACTCCTCAATAATTTCAGCTTCTTGTATTTCATTTAAAAATAACAAATAAATTTCCCCAACGGGATTTTTTCGTTTTAAGACAATATCACACTCCCATAACAATTTTAAATCGTTTATTTTTTCTGGTTTGATGTGACTTTCTTTTACTTTATCATATAATAAATAAAGTTTGTCTTGGTATTTTATTAATTCTTTACAAAGGGACATATTAATGTTTTATACATTTAATTTCGTGATTTAACCATTTTTTAGTTGGTTTAGCATTTTGAAATTTATAACATTTCCAAACGCCGATTTTATTAAAATGAATGTGTTTTACTAAATAAGAAGGAACAGTTGCACCTGATGGTAATACTTTAGAATCCTTATCAAAAAGTAATTCAATCTTTATCGTTAAAGGTTCTTTATCGTCCCATACTCTTTCTTGTTCTTCTAATAATCTCCATTCACCTCTGTTTAAATCTTGTTGTTGTAATGCGCAATTTAAATAACTGAAAGTTTGTTTAAGATTTCCCATATTATCGGAAAATGTCGCGGCTGGTGCTAAATGACCCTTATCCCACTCATTGTTTTTGTAGTCTTCAGGACCTGAAGTGATAATTTTAGGTTCAGAGTAAAAATCCATAGAACCTCTATTAACATTTGTCGGTCTATTTGTGGACTCGTACTTTAACATTAATGGTTGTTTTAGTTTTTGAGAGTACTCCACTTCAAATACTTTGTTTTTTATTACCACAACATCCTTATCGGGTGTAATGAATGAATTAAATAGTAATCCAAAAAATAGTGCAATTACACTAAATGTTAAAAATTTTTTCATAGTTTGTTTGTTTTTATATAATTAAATATATCAACAGCGGTATTTGAACAAACCGGAAATTCAATAAATGGTATATCGTGAAGAACTAATTTCTCTTTAATTGATTCATCAATTTCTTTAGATTCTTTAAGATTTTGAAATCTACCATTTTCGTTGTAAGTGGTATCGTCCCTACTTAATAGAACATTTAAACTATTATATTTTTTAAACAATCTTAAAATGAAAAAGTCAAAACTATCATCATAAAACGATGCAGGGTATTCTGGTTCGTTGGTATATAGGTCTTTATAAACCATACCTAAAATAATTGGGGAATCAACTATTATATACTTTACCTTACCATATAATCTACTAATATTTCTGTGTTGGTTTGCGGTAATGTAAAATTGGTCTTTAATTGCTGAGTGATTTTCCTCCCAAGCTATTATTTTCGGAAATTCAAAAGTTAATTCCACATCCATATGGTTTTTTTTCATTAAAGTAAAAAGTTCGGCACTTTGTGTTGATTTACCTATTCCGGGTCCACCAAAAAGATTAATAATTATACTCATGAAATAAAATATACAAATTTTTTTTTATTAAAACAATAAGGGTTAACTATCTTTTGTCAGTTTATCAAAAACCTTTATTATTTCATCTATTGAGTCATATGAGAAACATTCCGAATACCCCGAAAAACTTTCTAATAGTGGTCGATACTTCTTAACCCCTTTCTTTTTTGATAGGGTGTCTTTTATTTTTTCTTCTAATTTTTCAGCGTCAGAAGTATCAATCCTTCTTAAAATTGTTTCTAACTGATATCCAGTATAACCGTAGTCCTTACTAAATCTCCTCATGATAAATCTTTTTGATGTTATTCCCACTTTTACAAATGTTTTACCTGAACTCTCCTCTTTCATTAGAATAAGATAAAGAGATTTAGGTAATTCTTTTATTTTCTTCTTTTTAGTTTCGGTATGTTTCGTTAGTTTTTTCATTACATATTTCTTTGCGTCCTCTATATTAGAGAACTCCTTCACATCCCGATATGGGTTTGCAGAATATTTCTTAAATCGTTTAGAATATATAAGTTTCCCACTATCAACTACATACTTTTTACCTGTTGGTGAGTTTTTCTCATAAAAGGAATAAAATCCCATTTTTAATATTGGTTCGGTCATATAAATCTATTTTAGTTATACATATTTAGAATATTTTTTTGGTTATTAATAATTTTTTCATAACTTTGAAGACTCAAATAACTCAATATGAATAATAAAAAGAAATGTACAGGATGTAAAGGGGAGTTTCTCTTTTCAAATTTCTACAAAAACAAATTAATCCACGATGGTCATAGTAACTATTGTATTAGTTGTACTAGAGTTAATTCTAAGAAATATTTCCAAAGAAAAAAGGAAAAAGTAGTTAAGGTTGAAAATGACGGACTAATCAAAATGGTACTTTTAAGTAAGTACAACGATAACATTAACCCAACAAATAGTAATAGTTTAATGAAAATACTAATGGTTGAAAAAATGTGCAAATCAATATTAAATGAGCTCCAAGAGTTAAAAATGGATTTAGTTAAGTCTGAAACAGAATTTGTTGGATAATTATGTAATAAACTTACCTTTGTAGGTATTTATTGTATATATTTATTCCAATATGAAAATAAACGACATTTTATATGACATACTATTAGAAGAATTTGAAAATAAAAAAATTCTTAGAGCATGTATGTTAAATTGGTACGGTGAGAACCCATCAAATGAACAAACATTTGAAGCGGACAATTTACTAACCAAATTCTACGAATTAAAAAACGGTAATAAGTTAAAAACTACAGATGCTGAAATTATTACTTTTTTAAATAACTTTCCTGACTTTAATGATTCCAATATACCAAACGCCACTTCATATTCATTACAACAAATGAAACTTCTTATTGGTGAGTTTTATGAATTAAATAATAATGAAGATAATACAACCAATACAATCCCCGAAATATTAAGAGGTAGAGATTTACCAAAAACACCCGAAAGAATAGAAGCGTCTAAAAGTTTATGGTTTGAAAATAACCAATATCTTATTGTAAATGAAGATGGATTTAGAGTTTATTCTATACCAGATAGACAGGCATCAATAAATTTTGGGTATTATGAGGGTGAAATGAGTAGAACTGAACCATATAGTTCACAACCAAGTCATATGCAATGGTGTACCACTAGAGAAATGACATCTTCTAACTTATATAGTAGTTATCGTGATAGAAGAACATTCTATTTTATAATTGATGAAAGTAAAAGTCCTGAAGTTGAATCTAATGTTCAGGTGAGTCAATATTATTTATCGGCTTTACAATATGCAACAGATTCCCCAACTAATTTTAGAGTAACATCAATTTTAAATAATGGTAGTGACCCAACATTTACTGAGGAACAATTATACGCTATTTATCCAAAATTAAGAGGTCACATTGAAAAGATAAAAAAAGTTGAGTATGATTATGCAACAGAACTAGGGGAAAGTGCAAACATACTTGATAGAATTAGTGAAAGTGAAGGTCAATATGAATTTTCAAAAATGACATGGAGACTTAAAAAGGCTTATATTGATAGTGGTAAACCAATTAGAAAAGAAAAATCGTGGATGTCAATGCAAGATGGACTTAAAATTTCGTATATTGATTTAACGGAAAAAAATACTGTACTTGAGAGATTTAAAAAGGAATTATATTTTACAATAAAAAAAGACAAAAAGTGGTTAACTAGTTTAGAAAGAAGATTAACTATTTTAGGATATAAAGGTTTAGGTGAATTAGTTGCTGAAATTAATAAAGATACATACGATTTAGTAAGGATATCCCAAAATAGTAATGATGTTGTTCTTTATAGAACAAAATCAAAACCGTCTAAATACGGTATTTGGAATTCTAAGAAAAATGATTGGCAGGAACAAGGAGGTATAACATATAATGATGTGTATACTGACCCAACACCTAGTATAATGACATCATCAAAAGATAATAAAAGATATTTAGTTCAAATTTTTAGTACTAACAAAGGACAAACAGATAATACAAGTTTTGTTATTCTTTATTCAAGTGATAGGGAAGGAATGGCTAGAGGTTATTTCATGACCTATAATAAGTTTTTAGAACTAAAAGAAAACGAAAAATTAAGTAAAGAAGGACAAACAGACATTGATACCGAAATTGGAAACTATAGTGACATTAAGGAATGGGAATAAAAAAAGGGGTTTAAAACCCCTTTTTTTATGATAACAATGAATAGTATTCTTTAAAGTGTTTTATCCTATCAGCTAACCCAATAGTTCCACCATTTACTCTTTTTGTTATTGATGTCACAACAGTATCTGTCGACCCACCATCAGCCATTTTATTTAGACCATTTTTACTAAAGAACCAAGCTGCTGATAATAAAGCATATTTGGTTGCAACCACATCCGGATTAGAACATACATCCTCATTAATTGATTTACCAAATGCGGTATAATTATCTTTTCCGGTTAATTGAATGTATCCACGGCCGCGGAATTTAAAACCTTCACCTGTGGACTCAATACCATTACCCATTCTACCACCATATACTCTTGCTGCAATTTTTTGTGGTTGTCTTGCATATGATTCAGATATTGTACCCGGAAAATACTTAGGGAAAATCTTTTTAAGACCGTCAGCTGAATAATTTAAATTTTCTTGAGTAGCTTTAAAACCACCAGATTCGTGACCACATTGTGCCAAGAAATGAGCAAGTCTTAACGGTGTATTTATTTGGAATTTTTCCGCAGTTTCAGGAATCTGCACAATTACCGAATCAGGAATGTGTCCTTTTAATTTTTCCAATTTAAGACCACCAACATTGGGTACAGGTGATGGTTCTGTAATTACGGTTACATTAGGGAACATTTTTGACCATGTACCATCACCAACAACCCCATCGGCAACTAAACCGTGTGTTGATTGCCAACCTTTTACTGCTAATGATGTACCATTTCCAAAAATACCATCAGGGGTTAACCCCAATAACGACTGAAGTTTTTTAACGTCTTCTCCACTTGACCCTACTTTTAATAACATAATTATTTAATTTTATTTAGTTTATTGTTACTATAAATATTCTTAAAGCACAAAGTTTTAATTATCTTCAAGGTATTTATAATAAAAAATCATGGCCAAGTTTATATTTACAGAATCTCAAGTAGAAAAAATTAAAAAATCATTGGATGAGGATTATCCTGGTACCGATAACAATTATAAAGTAGGTGATTGTAACATTAGTCTTTATTATAGTAAAGTAACATATAAAGGACAAGAGATTAACGACATTAGTACTCCTCAAATTAATTTTACATTTGATATTGATATGGATATTAAGAGTTATGGTATCAGAGGTATTTCTGTTTATAACCCTAAAGGTCCTTCTGAAATTGAGTTAGAGGTTTCTTATTACACTGGTGAAGACGATGATGAGAGTGAAGATATTATAACAATACCATTAGATTGGGAAAATGTTAATGAAGATGACGGTGGTAATGGGTGGATAGGTTACGATAACCAAATTGAGATTACATTAAAAAATGATGAAAGTGGTAATATTGTGGTTGATTCTATGACCCTTTTTAAAAATGACTTTTAATTATTTACATTTTTTTTATTTTTCATTATACTTATAAAAGACCTTGTGGTTGAAGTCGAAGTGTCCCTGAGACATTTGAGTTGGAATTAATACCAACGAATTCGGGTTCAAATACAAAAAAAATATAAGGAAATGAACAGAAGAATTTCAGTTAACACAACTGGTTTCGCTGTACCACAATCTTTCATTACTAAGAGTAAACAAAGATTAAAACAGCACACAGATACCGTTTATCTTAATAACGGTGACGAGTTCGAAATCGAACTTTTTAATCCAACACAAAATAAAGTTTTATCAAAGATTGAAATCAACGGTGTATCCATCGGTAATGGTATCATACTTCGTCCTGGTGAGAGAGTATTCCTCGAAAGGTACTTGGATGAGGCCAAGAAGTTTTTGTTTGAAACATACGTTGTAAATGGAAATAACGAAGAAGTAAAAAATGCTATTGCTAATAATGGTGATATTACCATTAAATTCTTTGATGAGATGGTACTATTCCATAATCCATTACGATACAACCAACCAATTTGGGCTAATTTATCCAATACATTTGGAGATAGTAGAGTTAACACAACTATTAATCCGTATGAGGTTACATTTACATCGAGTTCTCAACCAATTGGTAAAACAACCACCGATAATAATGCGTTTTTTTCAAGTAATACATTAAGTTTTGAAAAGGATATAGTTTTTAATTCTTTAAAAACAAAAAAATCAGAAAAAAGAGATGTTGAAACGGGTAGGGTTGAAAAAGGTTCAAAATCTGACCAATCGTTTACATATGATAATTCAAGTTTTTATAATTATCCATCACATACCAATTGGTGGAAAATTAAACCGGTTTCACAACAAATTTTAGTAAAAGAAGATTTAAAAGTTTTCTGTACTGAATGTGGAAGTAAGAGAAAGAAAGATTCTCATAAATTTTGTCCTCAATGTGGAACAAGATTCTAAAATAAACTAATCACAAGGTCATAAAGAAAGGGAACAATTAGTTCCCTTTTTTATTTAAATGATATTGGTATTGTTTTAATGTCAGATATACGAACATTTTTAAGTGTCAATGTTCCGTGTGCAATTGGTGCAAATACACCTTGTTGGTGTAAGAATTGAAAATAATAATAAAGGTAACCCGGGTCAACCTTATCTTTAAATTCGTTCATTATTTTAACGCCGATATTTTCATCGGAGTATTCTTTGGTCGGTGCACCTACCGATTTTTCAGAACCTTTTCTTTGTAACCAAAAATCCGCATCAGGGAAATTGGTTTTAAAAATACATATATCTCCTATTGTCATAATTTATCCTATTTCACTTAATCTATCGTTTAGGTGCGAGTTAAAATCTTCATCGTCAATATCTGGTGACCACCTATCATCTAAACGGAATTTAGGTTTTTCATAATATTCACCCATCATTTCATCAAACGCACAACTTGCACTTTCGTCACATCTTTCAAATATTTCATCGACTTCTTCTTCGCCCAACCCCATGTTATCAATTACTGTTCTTAAATCAATGCGGATTTTTACCCCCTCATCGTTTAATTGGGTGACATCTCCGTATTCTTCTAATGCACTACGTAGTTCTTTAATTGCATAATCATAATAAGAACTATTTGCCGAATCAGAATACGCGGAACCTAATGAGTTTCTAATTTCGTAATCATTATCGTACTCATCTATTAGAGATTCTAATGATTCTTCGGGGTCGTAATCCTCACCCGCGCTTTGCTGAATTATGTTACGTATAGTTTGTGTGTTTTCTTTGTTTGTATGGTATTCAAGAGCACCCTTCCAATCATCATGGTAACCATCCAATAAATCCCATATATCTCCCGATAATAGAGTTTCAATGAATGAAATCTTTCTCGTGTTTCCATTTGTGTCTTTATATGTTCGAACATTCCAATCACCATCGACATAGTTACCAACATATGTCGGTTCTATATCTAAATCAAAAATCATATTGATTTCTTGGTATTCACTTGAGTCCAAAATACCCATTTTAACTAATTGTCTTTTTAGTTGTCTCGTGTTAAACAATTCAGGTCTTGAATCGTAAACTTTTTTAATATCTGACTCGGGTAAATCTGTTATTTTAAAATCGGTTGAACTTTGGTATTCGGAACCGAATCCTTTTATGTTCTCCTCATTGATAATTAAATCTACAATATATGGATGGAACTCTTCTTTTGGTTTAGAGTTTTTTGTTCCCTTCATTTGGTAGATGATACCATCACTACTTCCCACCGCGGCAGTCAGGTGACTTTTATTGATTGTATATTGTTCGTTGATTCTTTTGGTTTCCCTTAACGAGTAAATTGTGTTATCTGAACTTGTTCTACCACAATGACCCATTCTATTACACTCTTCGTCAGAATTATTCGTTTCAAGGTCACTCCAATAAAATCCAACACCATCTTTTCTGTAATCACGAAGAATGGTATTCTCCTCAATATAATTAATCGCTCCCGACCCCGTATCTAACGATTCGTGCCACTCTCTTGATTTTTTATATAAATTACCAAAACCAACATTTTTATATTCGTTAACATTACCGTTTAGTCCAACACGAACCCAATCCATAATAGATGTAATTTCACTTCTTCTTGCACGTACACCGGCACCCCTATTAAAAATATCAATCGCCTCTTGTTTTGTGATGGGTTCTTCTTGTTCCATTGAACGAATTAGAACCGTATATTCAATTAATTTATTACCTAACCACACAGATAATGCACCGGATAGTTTAGATAACAAATCAGCATTGTCTTCACTAAAACCAAGTTTTTGAATAAGAACATCCCTCTTACTTGCCTCAAATATTAATTCTTCTATTAGGTTTATAATCTTCATTATAAAAATCTTTTAAATCCAATTACCGTTTCCAATAATTTATAGTTTGTAACATAAGATGGTAAGTTTTCAATTTTTACAGGACCATCATGTCTTTGACCCGTCTCCTTGTTCCAAAATTTTATATTAACAGATTGAGTATCACAATCAATACCTAAATTTGGAATCTCAACTCTAACCTTATCATTCTCAAATGTGTTAGAACCTTTAAATAGTTTTTGAATAATGTCGGATAGTTGGAGTCTTGATTTAACACATTCTTGAGTCCCCTCAAAATCGTCAAATATTGTGTCAAAATATTTTTCTATTGCAAATTGTATATCTCCTTCGTATTTTGGTTCTCTATGGTTATATTCATAAACACCCTCATATTCAGTTTGTATACTGTAATTACTAATATAGTTACTAAGTAAGTCCTCAACATATTCTGTAACAGACCTAATGTCTTTTTTACCTAAAAATAATATAAAGTAACCAATGTTAACATCAACTCTATTATCTCTATATGTTTCAAATGAGATATACTTTTCAATATCATTTATTAATTCTTGACATGTATTTTCATATTCCACAATGTTTACGTTTGTGTATTCATTGTATATTTCTTCTTTTACTCTATTGTCGTTTTTAAAGTTATCAAAAAATTCAGTTTTAAATTTTTCATAATCTAAAATTCCATATTCACTTTTTAATTTATCGGTATTTTCTTTATAGTACATTTCGAAGAATCCCTCTAAACGTTTTTCTTGCCATTCATCATCCTCGTTTGATATATCATCATAGATTCTATCACCAGAATAATGTATGTCAGTTTCATAATAACCAACAACACTTTCTACATCACCTAAATCACCATCTAAACTACTAAAATAGAAACTAATATTAGTACCATTAAAGTCAATGGTATCTTTCATTTGGGGGTCTGTGATTAGTTTATTAACCTCATCTTCGTCCCTATTAATAATAGCCCTAATTAATGGATTTGTTTCTGTAAGTTTTGAAGAAACTCTTTCAATTAATTTTGTTGAGTCTGATGGTGATAAAACCGGTAATCTACCTATTTCTAATGAAATCTCGTCTTGTGATAGGTCATCCTTTAAAAATGATGGAAAAAAGAAATCTCTTATATCCGTATGTTTTTCCAAAAATTCACCGCTATTGATTTTTTTATCTTCCCTATCCATAAATTGTTTTGATTGGAAGTGGAATTGATATTTTTCATTTAGATTTGAATTATTAATAATAACATAGAGTGGGTCTTTTACATTATATGTGGTAAAATAATTAGTTCTATCTTTATAATCAGGATTCAAAGAGTGTTGACCCCATGTTGTACACCATTCGGTGTTTACCCCTAAATAACATGCCGCTTTTTCGGTAAAAGGTGTAAAAATTGTCCAATTTTCATTTTGAAATATTTTCTTATATTCCTTTTCATCGATTGCTTGTAAAACATCCCCAAGGTTTTTTGTGTCTTTTACATAATAACCTTTAACAACCTGATATAAATCCCCAAGTGTTTTAATTTTATTAGCATCTAACGGTACTGCGTGTTTATAAACATATGACAAATATTCTTTTGCTTTAGGTAAATCCTCAAGTTTAAGATTTTTTCTTTTAAACATGGTTAAAAGTAATTTTGTATACTTACCAATTTTTTTAAGTTGTTCACCGTTGACTATTGTACCCGGGTCACTACTTGAAATGAGTTTAAATGTTTCAAACGGAATATCACTATAATAGGATGAATGTATTTCTTCCGGTGTTGCTTCCAATAATAACGACTCAAATATATTTATTAAATTCATTTTTCTTATTAAAATGGGGGTTTTTAGATAAATATCTGTAAATATGTAAACATTGTGATATTTATAGTAAAATCAAAAAATGAAAAATACTTTAAGACTAACAGAATCGGAATTTAGCGAACTAGTTAAACGATTAGTAAAAGAATCAAAGAATGAAATTGATGAAATATCATACGATGATTATATGAGTGGTGAAACTTTACAACCATTAAGAAATGCATTTGATAAAAATCAAATGGTTGGTGTAGCGTATGTATTGAAAAACGGAAGTATTAGACATATGTCAGCTAAAAGAGATATTAAATCATATGTAAGAAGTAACGCAGAAAAAACCGAAAAACAAGCAAATGTTGAGTCAAATAATGACATTAAAAGAGTTGTTGATTTTTCATTATATAGAAAAAACCTTGAAGCTAATGGTGGCGATAAGGAAATGGCGGCAAAATCTTGTTGGAGAACAATTAATCTAAAAGATGTTTTAGGTTTTAGTGTTGGTGGAAGATTTATTGATTTGCGTCAAGAAAATGATATCCTTAATCGTTTTGGTGAAACCATCAATAATTCACTTACAAAATCAATGCAAAGAGCAATAGAGGCGGAATTAGCCGCAGACCAAGAAGCAGAACAAGCCGACAATGAAATGGGTATTGAAGGGAATGTTAATGAAGCTTTAGGTGGTGGACGAACAAACGCTAGAGGAGACAAACAGGAAACAACACTTGAAAATAAAACAAAAGAATTAAATAATTAATAATGTTTAATTCCCTTACCCTTTTGAATAAATTGGGTTAGGTCTTTACCTGAAATTAATTTCAATACAGTATTATACAAAGCACTACTTTCGGGTTGTGAAAATTTAATAGGTGATTTTTTATCTCTGATATTCTCACAGTAAATCATCACCTCTTTTTTTGCTTGTAACATTTTCATTTTGTCCTTCGCATTATCGACGATTTGACTACCGTACATATCCAAATAACCTATGATTGCAGTGCATGTATTAATTGAGGGTGATTTCATTACATTTTCATTAATTACACCCATCACTTGTTTAATTCTATTTATCTTTTCTTGTAAGTTCATATATTATAAATATTAGTAAGCAACAAAAAGGGGGACGAGTAGCGAATTCAGTCCCCCATATCGGAAATAACTTTCCGGTCCTAAAGTGGGGTCTTCAAACCCCAGTATCTTATTTGTTTTTGATGATTAACTCACCTAACACTTCAATCAAACCAACCAATTTTTGAAACTCAACTTGTTCAATATTCATTTCTCCTTTGGTTGATTGGTATAATTTTTTCAAAAGTTCTTTATATTCTTTTTTACCCTCCTCAACATTAAATTTACCTTCGGAAGCTTTCTTGTAGTATGGTAGTTTAACACTAAAATGGTGATAAGTTAAAAGTGAAAGACCACCTTTTTCTTTTGCTGTGTCACTAATTTTTTTAGCTCCACCCATTCTTGTATCCGCAAACTTTTCAAAATCTTTTTTTCCTGATTCATTTAAACTTTGTTTATTTTCCTGTGAAGTTTCATCTAATTCATCCTCAATCCCTTTTACTTCCTTATCATATTCTTTAAATCTATCGGGGTTTGACATCATTGCACTTTTGGGGAATAATCTCTTCTTACGAGTATTTGCAAGTGAGCGAGACCTTTCATCTAAATTACTATCGATGATTTTTTTTAGTTGTGATTCTGTTACTATGAATTTCATTTTATTTATTTTCTTTAAAGTTATTCTGTATTTTAGATTTCATCGTTTTAAGTTTCTTAACCATATCGGTATTATCTTTTACAATAATAACTTTAGGTTTCTCAACTTGCATTTCAACAACTTCACCATTTGACCCATTTCCTTCATCCACTCTTTTCATGGTCGTCTCATGGGTTTCATTGTTTTTAATTATTGTTTGTTTATTTGAACGCTCAGCATCTTTAATCATACCATTAACAATATCCATGATTTCCTTTTGTTTTGATATTAAATTATCTGTACATTCTTTTTGTCCGGTTAATACTTGGGTATTAAGTTCGTTAACTCGTTGGTTTAATTCAATAATCTGTTGTTCTTGACTTTTAAGTCTTACTGTTAGTTCATCACATGTACTTGTATTGGAATTAATCAATGAAGGACCGAGTGTTATTGTTACAATTGACACAACTAATATTAATAGAGCCAAGATTCTTTGACCCTGAGTAAAACTCTTTAATATTTGTGAGATGTATTCGAACATACCTATAAATATCTCCAATGTTATTAATGGATAATGGAAAATTTTTTCTAAAAATGGTTGTTTAGTGGAAAAAAATCTATGTTTTAATTAAATAAACAGGTTTTAGTGGAAAAAATTACATAAAAAAACCCCTCACATCTAATGTAAGGGGTTTTCTTTTAGGTTGTGATAAGTTACACGGTTTTAATCGTATAGGTTCTTAAACAATGTCCAGCCCACGCTCCCAATCCAAGTAAAATTGGAAGGAGGATTCCTGCACCACCCATATACGACATGTGGATTGCTACTGCCCCCGACATAATCGATGACAATACCACAGCTCCGTAGATTGATGTACGAGGATAAACCAAAAGAAGAACACCAACAATTTCCATAAACCCAACTAATGAAAGTTGTGGTAATAAATTTGTGTAGGTGAAATTCTTAACCATTTCTTCGGTAGCAATAACTTTGGAACAACCGGACATACATAACATAAGTGCTACGATAATTGTAATAAACCAACCTAGGTTTTTAAGTGTTAAATAATTTTTCATATTCAAAGTATAAGTAAAATAATTGAAAAAGTCAAATAAAAAACCCCCTTTGGTTAAGGGGGGTTTTATAGGTTATTATTGACCTTTTTTAAGATTAACCATTCGGTCATAAAACTCTTTTGTTATTCCCCTTACATTTGAAGAACTATTTCCGTAAGTTTTTTCTGCTGCCTCAATTGCCATTTTTGTCATATTACCCAAATATCCTGTTGGTTTTGCAATATTAAGTAATTTTCTATCAATGAGTATTGATTGAAGTTTTGCCACGAAATTATTACCTTGTGGGTCTTTTACATACCATGGGATAATAGTTTGACCATTAGAGTCCTTAATGAATGGATTACCATTAGGATAAAGTTTACTTTTTGGGTTTTTAGTGAAATTATCAATTACCTTTCCCCCACTACAATAATATTTTGACTTAGCTCCTTTTGATGTGCCTCCTATGAAACTAGGTGATACTGTACCATCTGGATAATATCCCTTACCTCCAACTAAAATAACATCAATAATTCCATTACTTTTAGTACTAGCACCTGTATAATATCTATCATAGTATTGTTTAATACAAGGGAATTTATCAAATCCTTTATCTAACGGCATCCCAAGGATATATTGGGGATTTGGTGCTTTTGGTTTTTTTGAGTACATAGCTTCACCCTGTTCACTATAAGAAGAAATGGTATAATACCTATCAAAATTTATTTTATCGTCAGTTACTGGATTATTCATTTCCTTTGGCCAACCAGCCTTATGTAAATTATCGGCGAAAACACCAGTATTATATGCCGATTGTGGTAGTAGATTAAAATTAATCGTCGGCATTGTTTTTATTTTAGTATTGGTGGTGCCTCTAACATTTAAATCCTCTTCCTGTAAATTCTTTTTAGATTTATCGTTAATTTCAACATCAATGATTTTTTTTAGTTGACCCTCTGTTATAATGTATTTCATTTTAAATTTATATTATATACATATAAATACCACCAATTTAAAATAAAAAACCCCCTTGGGTTAAGGGGGTCTCTTTTAAGGGGTTATTTGTGGGTTTTTATTTAAATTGAGTATATACTTTTTTCAATAACAACTGTCCTTCGTTTAAACTAATTTCATTTTCTCTAATTGATAGATTATCTAAATCGTTCATTGTTCCTTTAAAACCTGGCATATCTTCAATACCATTTTCGTCTTCTTCGTAATTTGAATCCCCGTTATTTTGTTGGATATCTGAACATACATCTTTAACTAAATCCCAATCTTGCATTTCCAATGCGTTATTAAGTTTATCGGATATATAGTTTAAAAAATCAGGATTTTGTTTAAAATCCATTGATTCTAATTCCGGTTCATCCATCATTTCATTTAATGCTTTATGTTTAGCAATCATTTTCAATTGTGATTCTGTTATTTTAATTTTAGCCATTGTTTGTGTTTTTTATATAAATATCTAATTATTTCAATTAATATCGTCCTGACAAATAAACATACATAACCTCGGGGATTTTTGTACAAATTTGTTTGTTACCTTCGGAATCCGTACAATCAATATAGGGTAAACCTTGGACATAACTTCTTATTTCTTTTGGTGCAATGAAAAATCCTTTTTGATTTTTCATATTTAACTTTTTAACCAAAAATTCCCTATTATACAATTTTTCAGAATCGTAATTTTCAGTTATTAAGGAATTAAATGTAGATAATAATTTCATTATTATATAAATAGTCGTTTTATTGAATAAACTATCATTAATGTGATAAATATGGTAGCATATAATAGATAACCAATGATTTTCACGATTATTCTACTTCACTAGTTGTTTGGAGATAATAACGAAGACCCATGTAAGTGATGTATTGACTTGTTGGAGCTTGTGTTGTCCAAACTTCGGTAACACCCTTACCTTTCTTATCTAATGGTCTCATCGTTATTTTTTTAGGTGTGATTTTAATAGTTCTTAATTCTTTCGTCATGATATGTCCCTTTTAATATATGGGGTTGTTAAAATATAAGGATTTTTTATATGATAGTAAAGGAATGCCGATTCCGGCGCCCGACCATCACTTTTTTCGATACCGGCTCCAGAGGTTAGGTTTCATTTTTTTAAAAAATCTTTTCTTCTTTTTTGTAACCGTATTAACCGTGGTTTTATTATCGGTCTGATACTTTGCGGATATGTTATCAATCTTAACCATGTCCTCTTTTTCACAAGACACAAATAGGAATGACACCATCAATACAAAAACAAAACGAATCATTTATTTATTATTATGAACCGAAAGATATCCCGCCAATCTTTCACCTTTTTCTCTGAAGTAATCAATTTTAGTATCATTCATGTGGGTTGACTCTAAAAAGTCAATACCAATTGTCCCCATAAGTTTACCTGTACCAAAATCAAAAAGACCAAGAATATAACTTGCTTTCGCTCCCGTTGCTTCAGCTGCGGGTTTTAATCCGTATGTTGCAACTTCTGCATTGTGATAATCACAGATACCAATAAATCTACTTCTTAAAATCTCAACAAAGAATCTCGAGTATAAGGATATTGGCATATTTGTAAAGATGCTTGATACAGAAGAAACACCCGGAGAGTTAACCTCATACATTACTGAGAATTTTTGCATCGATTTATTTGAATGCAAAAAATGTCCTCCATTGTGTATTTGAGTAACCCATACTCTATCACATCCTAAGTGATGTAAGATTTCCTCCAATTCTGAATTTATTTTTTCAATTTGATTGAGTTCCACTTTAAAAGTGTCAACTGGTTTTGTAAATTTTCTCTTCACCCACATAATCGCAATTGGACCAAAAAAAGCGGTGATTAAGGCTACTAAGACGCTTCCGAATATTTCTAACATGTGATTAAACATTTTTAATTAAAATCTAGTACCACAGTAATTTTTCTTATCCATAAATAAACCTTCAACTAACCAAGCTAAACTCATTATAAGGAACATTCCAACGATTACAGTTAAACACATTAATGGAAATGAAGACATAACAACCGCAACAATTGCCTGTTCATTAACTTGTGTTGTTTGTGCAATTTGACCGTTATTGTTATTTGTTGGTTGTGGTGTTTTACCGGTATTTTGGTCGGTTTTAATACCAATCATTTGGAATATCTTTTGTACCGCCGTTTTTGGTTGTGTTATAAGACCTTTAATCATTTTAATTGAGTTCTTAATCATGTCCTTATTAGATTTCTTAACAAATGTCAACATCTTGGATACAATTTCCTTAATTTGGTCTGGTGGTACTTTAAAAGATACTAATTTATTTGTAAGATTATTGGCTAATGAATTTACTTTAAGGTTCTGAGAACAAACTTGGTCTTTGTTAACCATCTTTTGTTGATTTAAAACATCTAATGTATCACTAAAAATTTGTGTGTTATCATCTGGCTTATTCATTGGTAAATCATCGGTCTCGTTTAATATTTTAGTAACTACTTTTTTTAAATCGGACTCAGTTAATCGTATTATTTTCATATATGCAGATGTTTACATTATAAATATAAAGAAACCATAAAAAAACCCCACCTTTTTGGGTGGGGTTATAATATTATGATTTCTTTATTTATGCAAAATTCGAAGTTGGTTTTTGTGTGTTTGATGCAAAGTCCGCTTTAGGTACTGGAGTACCACTTGCGTTTACCGTACACATTAACTTTCTAAGTTGAGTTGATAATGGTGTATTATATACCGATACAAATTTTCTACTAACCGGTTCAAGATAATTAAATTGGTTTTTATTTGGATTTGTACAAGTAATTGACATATCTCCATTATTTGTTAAGTAAAGAACAACTTTACCAGTATTTGTTTTTTGAACATTTTTAATCTTTACTTGGGAATAAAATTTTCCATTTTGTGTATCGGAATATAAATTAACCGTTTTACCGTTTAAAGATGGTACACTATTTGCTGAACTATTATTTGTTGGTCTTGTTACATTTGTTGTTGATTGTTCATCCAATCCAAGGAAGTGAGCTCCCTTATCAAATAAATCACCTTCTTCTGATTTACATTCCAACCATAACTTATAATCGTTAGGGAATTTTGTTTTCATTTTCTCCGTGGTATCATAACCAAATACACCATCTGGTTCAACACCAATAATTGTTTGGTATTTAGCAATTGCTTGAGCCGATTTTGAATTAGGTAATCTACCAATACTACCATCCTTTTTTACAGGTTGGTTATTAGAATCGGTTATTTTCTTTTTAATTAAGAATAATTGAACTGCGTTATTAAAGTTATAGTTAGTTAAGTCCGCTTCGTTTAAAACCCTATCAACAACTTTTTTTAGTTGAGATTCTGTTATAATAATTTTCTTCATGTTAAATTAGTTGTTTAGATATAAATACCAAGGAAATTTAAATTGTTTTAGTTAATATAATCATCAGCGGGATTTCCATCCTTACCATAATCATGTTCATCGTATGGTTCATTATCGGGTTCATTGTCCGCTTGACTCTCACGTTCCTCGTCTTGAATGGACTCGTCCATTTTATTTTTAATAAAATCTCCTGATGTTTCACCATTACTTAATTTAATGTCCATAATACCCGTGAAATCATCTCCATTATAGATTACTTCATCACTATACTCATCATTAAGATTGGTAACACCCTTAATTAATTCTACACTTGTTATGTCAAGTTCGTACTCAGCGTTATCATCATCTGTTGAATGTTGTGTATAATCAATATCAAAATTATAATTAAGGATATATTGGGTGTCACCCACCGGTTCACCAGCAATTGAAAATGAACCATCACTTGAACTCACATTATAATCATCAATATCGGGATTTTGAATAAAATTGTTTATTATCTTGGTTGATTTTTGTCTAACATCCAAAGGAACTTCAGATTCTGTGGGTTCATTAAAAGACCCCTCATTGATGGTCTTCATCATTTGTTTAATACGTTCTATGTCTTTACCTAAATTTTTCATATGGTCAATTTATAATAAATATCCCATATAAACAAAAAACCCCACGTTAGTGGGGTTCTGTTTTATGTGATGTTTCTTTTATTGTCGGTCGTTTTTACTTAAAACATATCCGTTAGCTGTTTTAACATACTTGTAACCTTTACTAGTACTAACATTAACAAAAATTGCTGCACCATCTGATTGTATACCAAATTGCTTTGCTTGAATTTCATTATACGCAGTTAAAAAGTCTTGGGGAACGTTTACCTTAATTTGAGGAACTTTTGTATTTTTGAATATGGTTGCACTTTCAGGTACGAAATCATTTGAACGAATGAATAAATTAATAATGTTTTTATTGGAAGGATTGTTCCACCAATCAAGTAATGACCCTAAGTCAAACGGTTTGTTAAAAATTGATAATGGACTAACAAATTTTGGTTTTACAATTCCTAATTTACCCAAATCAGATGTTCCTCCACCAACACTAAAATTTTTAATAGCCATAAAAACTTGTATTAAGTTTTTATCATTGGGACTAACATTTAAAAATTTATAAGGATTGAATTGTTTTGGGAATTTTTGCATGATACTATAATCAAAAATAGCACCTACAGACTCCCCTTTAATTGTTCTATTTACAAGGTTAATATATGAGTTAATCATTCCTTGTATTTTATCATTTGGTATATTAGTGAAATTGGCAGTACCGTAACTTGTCTTAACTAATCTTTTAGATTGTTGATTGGGTTGTGTTTGTTCGTATAAACCTCTAATGTGTTTTCTATCTTGTTCTGATATAATAAATTTCTGACTCATAAGTTTTTTATTAATAAATATCTTATATAATTATTTATTTTTTAATAAAATTTCAATACCATTTCCAACATCTATTATTGCCTCAGAACCCTTACTTTTAAATAATTGGTCTAATGCTGGATTGACTTTTGAAACAGGAATATAATTTTTCAACCATCCATCGGATGTTAAATTTTCTGCAGGTATCAATTTTTTCATAACACCAGCAACTATACTATTTGTTGGTTGAGCTTCTGTTTCTAAAGACCCATCAAGATTTCTTTTGAAATTTCTAAGTTTAACATCAAAATTTAACCAACCATATGAACCCGTAACTTCAAATGGTAATGTAGTGTTAGGAATTAAAACACCACTAATTGGATTTTTTTTTGCAAGATAAATTACGTTAGAATTTGGTGAAATTGACATTGTTGTATCTTTAACACTTTTTAACACATTTATATTTGGAAATATATTTGCAAATAATAATGACTGTTGTTCATTAATAACTCTTTTAATGATATTGGTTAAATCGGATTCTGTTAGTCTTATAATCTTTCCCATATGGTTAATTTAATATAAATATCTACAAATGTTTTAAAATATATACCACTCCAAGATTTCTTCACCCAATTTAACATCCCTAAGTGTTTTACCAAAACCATCCACGTTTTGATTTTCTTTATATGGATATGAGGAGTTACAAAAGGATGATGAATGAACAAGATAATTTAATCCATTAAAGAGTCTTATTATTTTATAATCGGGGTCATCGTCAATGAAATTCATATTAATCATTTTCAATACCGGTTCCGGAAGTTCATTTAATCTATTTTTTGGTATTCTATAGATTCCGGTTTCATTCGACCATTTTGTAAATATGTAAGTATTTTTGGGAATATCAACAATTGCAAATACACCAATACCATGAACCCCTGATAAACAAAGTTCGGTTAAGATATTTTGTTTTAAATGGTAAATTACCTCATCTGTTATGTCCATTTACAATATACTTTTTTACATCATTACTATGGATATTAACGAATGTACCATTTGCTCTTTTAAATGATACATATATTTCTCCGTATGAGGTTACATAAGTTTGTATTGGTACCATATCAATACCGTGAAAAATAAACTTCAGTTCTTCAATTTCTGTTGAGTCTCTCATTTTATTTTCTCCCTATTGGAATTTGAACATTAAAACCGAACTTACTGTTGGGAGTAAAATTATTTGTTGTGGCCGCTGATTTATATCCACCACTCGGTATCCCCGATTGATAACCTAATGATAATATGGAGTCTTTAATTGGTATATCAACACCAAAATAACCATTCATTAAATTTAAATTCAAATTTGTTTTAGGTATTGAAATGCTGACCCCACCTGATATACTTTGATTTTGTCCCAAATTATTTGTGTTTACATTTAAAAATGGTGTAATTCCCTTTTCAGAGAATTTATTTAAGAGTTTAAGTAAAAACAGTTTATCTTCGGGTACTGGTAGTGAATTTTTTATCTCAGTATCAGTTATTTGTAATAAAATTTTTTTATTAGAATCAATCATTGCTTGATTTAGAGAAGACGGAACAAGTTTCATTAAGCTTATTGGTGTAACTTGGTTTTGTTCTTGAATACCCATAATCGATTTAATTCTCGATATTTCTTCTTGTAAAATCATATTAATAAATATCCCACATAAACAAAAAACCCCACCTGTTATAGGAGGGGTTCTTAATATGATTGTTTGAGTGGGATTATCCTTTTACAAAATAAATAGACGTTCCATTGATTCTCCAAGTACCACTTGGAATTCCTGCAAAGTTTGGAATACTAAGTGTTACAACTTTTTTATCGGGAAAAACAAAATTAACTTTTGAACCACTCGATGTGAATGTTCCCGTTAAACCTTTGTTTTGGTTTTTAAGAGTTCTAACAATGTCCGGAAGACTCATCCTCAATTCTGATAAATTACTTCCGGGTTTACCCTCTTCTAATAATCTATTTTCTAATTTCAAGTTAGCTTCTTGTATGTGTCTGATTTTACTAAAACTTCTATTCATAATATACTTGTTTACTATAAATACCTACAAATTCTTAAATTGTTTAAATCTGTAGTTGAGGACAGCATTAAACCCGAATCCAGGATTAATTGCATAATTGTAGTTTGTTGTGAGTCTAAATTGGAAATTGTCACTTTGAGATAATTTTATTCCCTTATAATAAAAAGATAATGACATTTGTGGAACAAAATCGGTTTTTGGATAATAACCCATGAAACCAATAGGAGATATTACCAAATCAAATT